>JAABUH010000016.1_pt1 | contig 212652 bp, 272 predicted proteins | sample 5559121 | NCBI WGS metagenome assembly JAABUH01 (sample SAMN10711871, study PRJNA513364) | rock metagenome | isolation source: Antarctica rocks | place: Antarctica: Victoria Land, Battleship Promontory nord | collected 2015-12-28
TACGGTCTTTCATAGGACTTCGCCCCCTCGCCCCTCGCACTTCTCCCCGAAGTGGTGGCGAAACTTACCGAACATGGCTACATGAATAACCCCAGGCGACCCAGATTCGAGGTGTTCATCGATGGTGGTGTCAGGCGTGCCACCGATGTGCTCAAAGCGGTTGCTCTGGGTGCGACGGCTGTCGGAATTGGGCGACCGATGATTTACGCTATGTCGACTTACGGGGAAGAAGGAGTATCAAAACTTATGCAAATCCTGAAGGTCAGCCTGCCGCGCTCGTCGAGAAAAGTCTCTGAAGTGAATAGGACGAGTTCGAGATGAATATGCGCCTACTCGGAGCGCCGACCATCGCGGATGTCGTTCCCAGCATGGTGGATATCTCCGCTTTAGGGTACAGTAACGGAGGATTGACCATGTATGACGCGAACTGTGAGTGCTATGCACGTCGTTCATGCGAAGCGCTGACAAAGGCTCTAGACGAGAGGATGATTCCAGCTGGAGTGAAAGCGAAGCTGTAAACGATACCCTGAATCTTATCTTGTATCATGCATATCGCCCGGATGCTGAGACCCTACGCAAGCCAGCAGAGGATTACCGCACCGCGGACGACCAATCCCAGCACAATTCCTCTTCAGCCATCTACTCAAACAAGGGAGAAGCTCATGTAGCAAAGCGCTTACTGCTATTATGCTCCGGTCGAAGGATTGTAACGCCTCTTCGATATTCACTCACCATCAGTCAATTACAGAAGTTCCCTTCAAGTCCGATACTAGGGATTCAAACACATAACAGGCATCATCACTTGGAACTCGTTTCAAGGCCTTGTGAAGCATTTGGATCTCAAAGGTGAGGCGATACAGCTGTCCTTTCTGTATTTTCACTTGCATTCCGCTGTAAAAGCTGACGATTTGCCACCGACAGTCCAGCTTCATCACTGCATCTTTGCCCCCTTCCATCCCTTCCGTATACACACATTACAATAGATCACCTGTTAGCGTTAGTAGTCCAGCCACCTTCCTCCAGTCTACGCTTGCTTCCAGCTCCGGCATGGCTAGAGGCCGGAGAGGCTCCACTGCGCCCGGGGATTCCAGCCGAGCGGTGTTTGGTGGAGATTGGACGAGGCCAATACCTCTGCAGACGCTGCCACGAACCTTCAGTTCCTCAAATCGAAGTCTCGACCGTCCATCGTCTCCGTCTTGGCGCGGTGGCATTCCAGTGATGAACTTGGCTACCGTCCAACGCTACCTCGAAGGCCACCCCCTTCTTCTTCTGCTACACGCTCGTATCTGAACGAATCAACCCCTCCATATAATGCCATTTACTCTGCCAATTCGGTATCCAGCCAGTCTCGTTCTCACGGCAATCGCCTACCATCGAGAGGTGCTACACCTATTGGTCAAACGTCTACTTATTCCCGCGCAGCTCGAAACGCATCGAGCTCTCGCGCCACAAGCAGGCATCACAGGAATGGACGACCATCGGTTCCATACAACATGAATCCGCCACCATTATATTATCCAGAGTCTACGCTGTATGACCGACCCAGAACACGTTCAACGATTCCAACATCAAATCCAGATAAACGGGCGATAAGGAGGCAAAGACAAGGCAATGTTCATGTATTGCCCTTCGATACGGATTCATGGATCTATGGGGGAGGGATTTCAAGAAGCTTCACCACCTGGTGTGGAGGCTCTAGGGGCGGCAGTCCTAGTGGCGGGACCGGAGGAGGGGGGATGGACTGCTGCGGAGGCGGTGGTGGTGGTGTTGGCGAGTGCTGCGCAGGCTGCGGGGGATGTGACGGGGGTGGAGGCTGCGGTAATTGTGATCGTGAGCTTCACCGTCAGTCAGGAAATTAGACTGACGTTTCGCTCCAGTTGATTGCTGATTGTTCGCGTCATGCAACATCCTTTGCGGCGGTATATAGACTGATAGGGTATGCAATCTTGGGCGCATTCAATATGATCGATACCGCTACAAAGCTGATTTGTCATAAAGGAGACTTGGTTAGCATCTCTGCATATACCACATCGGCACCATGTTCGATGTCCAGCATGACCCGTGCTTGATTTCTCCCGAGACACCGTTTCGCAATTCTGGAAGAATGAGCCTTACACGGGTTTTCATGCGTTCGTTCAAAGAGCGTTCGTTCAAAGAACCTTCGCCCCGTCTCTGAATACTGGTATTCATATGCGAGCCATGTTGCTAATGATGATGCACAGCTTCGACCCTCCGTTAGTTGAGATATGGAGACCAAAGCGATACCAAAATGTGAAGCGTTTGCATAGGTACTTTGGGTATGCCTGATACGACCGTTCCTGGAATGAATATGCTTGGCTCACGACCATCCCCCCAAATCTACCATTTCAAGTCGCCCTCGGAGATCTCGAGAATAATGAGATCGCGGCGGGCGCTCATGTCCTGCTGCAAGAAATCGATGCCCTCCACAGCGGGACCCTTTCCTCGTGCCAGCCACGCCAGTGTCTGACAGGCGAATACGCCGCTGTCATACCCGGTTGCCTGTATTGGCATATCCTGCGGGATTTATAGCAGATCGCTGGCTCAACACAAAAGCATTCACCGGGATCCATCGCTCTTCCCATTCTTGCACACTCCCGACAGCATGAATCCAGGTACTGTCTGATGGTCTATTGATCGTGAGCGTTGCCTTCAATGTGCGGGGGCTAATCGTACTTGGAACACATGGCCGCGATAGCCTTGTAGATCGCCGAGCGAGTCGTAGTAGTCGATTCGTTTCGCTTCAAGATCGATGGAAGCCGCCGTCCAGTGTTCTTGTAGCTTTTTGTGGACTCGTCAAACGCTCATCAACAAGCTTCAAACCCAGGGAGGGATCCAACAAACCTTGACCCATTCCGGCGCGTCATGGACTCATTTTGCCTCCAGCGTGGTAAACCAAAAAGAGCTCATAACCAAACATCGCGACGAATCGAGTCTATAAGCACTCGCCGTCGACATGATGATGGCGCCTCTAGGCATTGATCGTTTCGTCGTTCGATCTTCGTTTCGGCTTGAGACGGGAGAGATCCGTCTGGCTCTACACCGATGTGCCGATTTCGAGCTTGAGGGAGGCATCCTCGAGAAATGCACGGATCTGCGCATCGGTCAGTCGCTGTGCGGTAAAGAGCCAATGTGAACGTACCCTCTGGCGATCTTCTTCCAAGAGAAGAAGCGGCGCAACAAAGGAGGTGTCATGCCCCGGATCCGAGGGCATGATACCGGTCAATCCCTTTACCTTCTCCCTCGCCGTATTCTTCATCCGCCGGATCTTGTCGCGAGCTGCGGACATCTCCTTGTCGACGTCCGTTTTGTGCTTGGAACCGCTTCGATAGACCTCCCAGGCCTTCCACACGAAGTGATAGAACCAGAAACAATGGAGCGGTTCCTCGACGTCATTGGTTGACGACCATGCAATAATCTGAGCTAGGGTTCCATCGAAAAGGTCGTCCCGTGAAGACCCTCGAGGTCGATAGAAGCGAGTGCGCCATGGACTGTCTCCGAGCACATCAGCCTCATTCGCATGAGTCGCTCGGCATTCGGCGCTTCGGGCTTAACTTCCGCTTCCGCGGCTCGCTTTGTGCTTCGCCTAGTGACCTTTTGCGGCGGAGGCGTTCCAGCCACCTCTCTCGTATCGAGCCGGCGTTTCCGGGTTTGCGGGCAACCACGTAGCAATTCCGATTTTCCCAATGGTGGCGCTTCGATAGCGTCGAGGCCGTAAGCGACCGGAGGCTCGGAGGTTATCACTGCCATCAGGAACATCGAGGAGGTCTACAGCCGTCTCGTGGAAAGGCGGTCGTAGTGATGCGGCGTCTGAGGCGTTCAAGGAGATGCGGTCGGCCGCCAAGGTCATTGATACAGGCTCGAGCTGCGGCACTGACGCTGACGTCGAGTGAGGCGACTGCTTTGCATCGCCATGTCACGTAATATTGGTCCGAGCCGTATTGTCCGAGCCGACGATGTGGTCTTACGAGGCGGGGAGCCAACGCCAAGGTCATCGATTTGTGTGGGCTTGGCGGATGTGTCCGTGTGAGGCATGCCGTGGGGTAGTGAAAAGCACGGCAGCCGATCGAGAAGGCCTCTGGGGAGTACCGGAGGGCCATCCCTTCGGTTTGGACAATTCGCACGAGCACGTCGACCTCGTTCCACGGATATGCTTACGCGCGAATGCGCGTCCACTAGACGTGCGCAGTGCGAGATAATGGTCAAGCGAGACAAGGCGTTTCGAGAGGCGACCCGGTCCTGGTCGAGGCTACGCCATTTCTCGAAGTCCGAGGTCATCGTCAAGGACATTCGCTCTTGGCGAGTAGACGCATCGGCGAAGGTCTTCTCCACGGAGGCCTAGTGCTGCGTGGCGATTGATCGAGCTCCGCCGAGAGCCTCGACTTGGCGTTGCCTATCCGGACTGATGCTTCACCATTGAGTACAGCGGTCATCATCACCTGGTGCTCCTTCGTCGCCGTCTCCGCGGATTCTGTCAAATGGACGTCTGATCCTCCATTGCCTTCTTACTTATCCCTTGTATCGTCAGAACGAGGTTGTTTAATCAGGTCCGATCGACGGTCACGAGGAAGCGGACGTCGCTCACCGCCTCGCGGTAATGGGCATACTGTTCCGGGGGGATGAAGGATCTCAGATCGTCAAGGATACTCACAGCTCCGCGTTGAACATTCGCCAACGCGGTCTGCGTCCCGTTCTTACGCCGGTCGATCTGAGCGATGTATTTATCAAGCGTGACCGCCAATTAGTTCAGATCGGTGATTCTTTTATGGGTACGTTCAAGCCGGTCGTGATAATCGGCGAATTGCTGCCGCTCAAGTCGGACGCCAGCTCTTCCCAGAGATCAAGACTCACGACAATGTGACGTCCGAGTCGGTCGTTCTCGGCAAGCAACTCAGCGTTTCGCGTCCCCGTCTTGGTCGACGATGTCTGTACCTCCTTTCAACAGGCATCGAGGAGTATCACTTGGGCTTCGCTATCCGCGTTGACGGCTTGTGACTCAGCCAGGCTGTCCCGCAGCACTTGAAGGCGATCCGAAGTGATCTGCTCCAATCGGCCTTGAGCTAACCCGCATGAAGTCAATTCAAGTTGGGCCTGAACAGTATCATTCTGAGCATTGCTCTTCTCAGTAGCAGCCTGGAGGGTCGTCACTTGAGCCTTGATTATGTCAGCCGCAATCATTATGACTGGCCTCGACTTACTGCTTGCTCCTGCACCTTCGCTTTCACAGAGTTTCCTCCTTTCACCTCGTTTCACCGCATCCTCCACCACCTCCTTATTTGAGCCCGCTAGGAGCGATCGCAACGAAGTCTGTTTTGATTCCGCCGCCTACTTCGCCCCGACCACTCCTGCTTGAGCTGAGAAATGTCGAGGTCGCCTATCCCGCAGCCTTCGGGGACTTCGCTGCTTGCGAAGCCAAGGAGGTCTGCGCCACTTCCGTATCGTCTTTGGCTTTAGCGGATTTCCCTTGAAGCTGGATTTAACCCTCCCTGTTGCGAGAGAGTTCGAATTGCCGCTCACTCAGCTCCTTGCTTGTGAGATTCAGCTTGCGACGCAAGCTGTTGCCGGAGTTCGCGAGTCTCGACGGGATTTACCCCGGCACGCCTGCGTTCGGCGGCGAGCTCTTTGGCGGATGTCTGCCTTGTGGTAGCAAAATGCGTGGTAAAGGTTCGAAACTCGGAGATTGCAGCCTTGTTAGCGGCTTCGAGCTCGGCTGTCTCCGTCGCCCTCGCCGACATCGTGGTGGAAAGACCGTCCTCCGGTCGCCGACTTCCTCGATCCGCTGCAGGCTCGCCTGGAAGCCACGCACCTCAATTTTCCCCTCAGCCAACTCACCCGACCTGTCCGCCAACTGGCTGGTGAGTCCTTCAATCTGGTCACCAGCCTCGTCAAATGCTCGGTATGAGCGTATCGACCAGTTGGGCAACAGTCCCGCTGAGCGTAGCGTTCAATCTGTCCCTCTCAGCAAGATCGGCACGAGTATCCGTGAGATCGTGCTCGGACTTATCGAGACGAGTTGTCAATTTGCCGAGCTTTAACATCAGAGCCTCCTCCTGCTCACGAGTGGTGCCTATCTCCCGCTGGGAGCTAGAGGCGGCATCGGCTTCGCAGTCGGCATCCGCGGGCAGCTGGCTAACCAGATCGGGCATTGTTGGCAAGGTAATGAGCTCTGTTGCTAGGGTCTTGGAGGTTCGCTTCAGCTTGGCAATACTGAGTGACGACGAACCGTTCGCCTCGCAAGCGTCGCCCAGCTTCCGCTTGAGGTTCTCCTGCCACTGCGACAGCGTCCGCACGGAGCCTTGCGTCTTGCTGAGTTTGCTCTCCAGATTGGGGACAGTATATGACTCGATTGTCAACGAGACGGGTGACCCACCCTGGTGATTGTTCGGTGCCGTCCAGCTTCTGTCGAAGGGATTCCAGGAGACGGCGGTTCCTGGCGACGGGGGTGCGTCTGAGTCCGAGTGAATGTCGGAGTACAGGGTGTTGTAGAAGATGGCGAAATTTGTGGAATTCTACCACATCCCGCCGCAATTTTGGTCGCTCGAGTCCTCTATGAACGCTTTGTTAAGACGAGCGACGAGGTCTTGATGGGCGGATATGGCGACCTTCAAGTTGGCCTCGACGCTTTTGTATCCGCTCTCGATGGTGCCGACATTATTTGATAGTTGAAGCACCCTAGTGTCTCTCGCCGTGATACCTCCGGCGTCGACACTCAAGCGCGAGTCGAGGTTGTTGTTATTTTCCTCGAATGATTGCCATAGTTCGGCCGAGAAACGGTTCGGGATATGGAGGTGAGCTGTCGACGGGGTTGACAGCTGCGGTCAAGCATTAACCACCAAACAACGGCAAACGTGAGCTAGCTCTTTGAGCAATCTAGCCCTGCACCGAGTCGACGTTCGGATCATCATCCGCGATGACGGCGGACTTCTTCCTCGAGAGGTCGGGTGGTTTGGTACGGGACTGTAAGCGATAGGGAACGGGAATGGCATGTGTGAGAATGTGCAACGCCCAATCAGCCAGGCAATACAACTTGGAGAAAGACTGAAGACGTTCGACTCGACTGGCTGCTCATTACGAGAGCGCGGGAAATAACAACATGAGTAGGCGTCGAGCCTAGCATACGCACATACCAATCGATTGGCAACTGGAATAGTTTCGGATGGATCGTGCCCACGTTTGGGCTTTAGGTGCTTCACGTGCCATTAAAGGGTATTAAACATTGGTCGAAGAGGAACATGTAGGATGGAGAATATACGCCGGCGTGGCGCACACTCGAAACTCACGCGGGAGAAGCCGCCATCCGGTAGATGTCGGTGGCATTGTGAAGCTAGACATGGGATGTGAATGCTGACGAGGTGAGGGTGTAAGTGTCTACATCGGTCGGCACAGCCTTGAAGTCGAGAGTTTCGTGCCATTTTCTTTCGATGTACGATTCAATCGATGTCTGAGCTGTTTCGACATGGGGAAAGGGTGAGTGACAAAGGCTCTCTCAAATATTGCGCATAAGCCACGCGGTGTTATATTCCGTTGTTTCACTTTTTATCCTGTGCTGAAACACCCTCATCTCAACTACTTCCCCATCTCACCTTTTCTTTCTGGTTGTTCATCCTACCTTTTCTTGTGATTGTCAATACGAGGCTTTTCATATAGGTGCAACGGCTGACGACTGTCTGTGTCTTGAGTACAGCTTTGACGTTACCATCGTGCCATTTTGACGAGGTCCGTTGCACCGGCTTGACCAAGGCGAGCGTTTCGAACCTGGGCCGCTCAGAGACCCAAGCGCTCTTCATATGGCAGGTCGAATTGTGTCGGAGAAAAAGGTACAACGTACGTATAAATGGTAGGCTAGAATCAAAAGAGGATGATGCATAGGTGGATAAGCAAGATAACCATTCTTGCCCAAGAGGAACGTATACGTGAACAGGGCTTCCTTCGGAATAGCGATGAGTAAGACGTGGAAACGAGATAGTAACTGGCTTATCGTCTATCCACGGTAGACCAAGGTGAAACATCCGTAAATTCCTCCATCAATTCCTGCTTTGAGGATCTATGCCTCTTACGCGTGCTGGTGTTGATGTGAATCGACTCCTCGTTCTCGAATGTAAGAGCAATGAAACGCGGTCATAGGCTCTGGGCGATTCGCCCCTCCCTCATATCGTCCGTTTCGCGTGTATGCATCCAGACACTACAGAGACCCTCCGCCTCCTAAAGCGCGATCAAGATTGAAGGCCGCAGAAATCAATGTAACATGCGAGAACGCTTGCGGTGTGTTCTGCGATCTCCGTCAGTGTCGTTGCGTATGTAAAGCCGAGGAAGACATACTCCTAATCCCTCACCTCCGCTTGAGATCTCCTCGCTATACAGCTCGACATGATTCCCATAACCCAAAAAGTCCATAAACATGTTGACCCTAATCATCAGCAAAGCTTCATGCCCCAACTCACGCTTTGTCAAGATAAGCCTTGTGATAGACTCCCGCTCGGGTGAGCGCCTCGACCGCCCAGAGCGTGCAAAGGGAGAAGGCTCCCTCCTCGCCACCTACCCCGTCGTCTGACGAGGCCGCGTTATATCGGTAGACCGAGGAGTTCGCCGTCAGACCGCCTTTCTCGGGTCTAATGGCATTAGTATGATACTATTCGTATCAGGACTTACGTTTTCAGGATGTTGTCCAATGTCTGAGTGAACCGAGGATCCGCTGCGGAAAGAAAGAATACCTGTAGAGGATGAGCATGCCGAGGCAATTGATGGGAAACACTAACGAGAGGCATGATCACTACCATGTGTCAGCGCAGTACTCGGAGTGACGGGTCACTTACAGACAGCTGAGTCGAGCGAGTCCCGATCCTCGTAACTTTGGCAGAAGTACTTTTTGTCCTGACTGTTCGTTAGCTCTCGAAGCCCTTGTGGACTCACTTCCATCCCTTCGTCATGATATCCTCGAACAGCTTATCTCGGCTGCCGATCCACTTCTCGCGGTTGGGACAGGGTAAACATCGCTTCTCCGCCAGCCGTAACCCCCGATCGATCGCAACCCACATCATGACTTTCGAGTAGACGAAGTTCTTCTTCTTCCCTCGTACCTCCCTGCGTGGTCAGCATACTTCTGCCATACTTCGCTCACCAAATAGATAAATCCGGCACGTCAACCTGCGTACAGACATAATCGACGACCTGACGTATAGCACACCAAGAGTCCCATGACTTAGTATCATCAGCCAGGATAACGCTTATGCACGTACCAAAGGTTTGCTGTACTTTTGTGCCAGGTAGATACAATCCATAAGTTCACCGTAGATGTCGAGTTGTAAATGATCCGCTGCGCCGTTGCCGATTCGTACTGGTGAGGATCCCTTATGACCGGCGAGATGAGTGAGTTCGAGTTCCTCGAGATCTTTCCCTCCATGTATGGTGTAAACTATTTGGAGCGATCCATCCGAATTACGTTCACCCAATCTCGATAAGATGAAATCCATGAAAGCGTTCGCTTCCTCGGTGAAACCCAGTCGAATCAGGGCGTATAGCGTGAAACTTGAATCGCGAACCCAAGTGAATCGATAGTCCCTGTTAAGATCATCAGCACAGATCATCGGTAGCTGAGCTGAACTGGCCAGTTCCGCGCTCCGCCAATATGTTCCGGTAACGAGAAAGTCGGAGCAGCAACGATCGCCCCTGTCTCCTCAAATACAAGCATCTTCAAAACCAACGCAGACCGATGCACTGCCTCCCTCCACCTTCCTGAGTACTTGCTCTTGCCAATCCAATTCTGCCAATAAGACTGAGTATCCCGCATCAAAGCAGTGATCAACGACTTCGTGAGCATCGGGTTCTGCTTCGGTCGGAGTTTGCTCGTGGCCTCCCTTAGCGTGTCCAACGAGATACCCAAGGATTCCGCCCTCTCGGGTTTAGGCTGAGCCACCATCTTATGTTCCCGACTTGCGTACTCCCAATCCTCGACGTGACGGAGGATGAAGACCACCACTTGTCCCTCTTTAAGCTTGAAGTCGGAACTGATTGCTCGGCCGAGTAGGTTTCGTTCGGGTATGTCGTGTACTCTCAGCTCAATCTCCGGGTCGTCATTGCACCCGTCTTCAGACCATGAGAGGTATCGCAGATCGAGGGAGAGACTGGGAGACCTGAAAAGACCTTTCCGGGCATGATCATCATCCCCTGACAGCGAGTCATCCTCGACAATCTGATATCAGCCAGATCGGTATCATCACTCACCTCGGCTGTATGTTTATCCCTGCAATAGTTGAAAGCAGGCGCACACTCCATCCTAAACGGTACTGTCCCCCTTATACTCTCCACCTTCCTGATCAACCACGGCAAGAAAGTCTCACTCTGCGAACCAGTTCTATTCGCTCCCTTCGGCACGAGCAGATCCGTGACCAAACCCACCCCTTCGTCCGAGAGAAACTTCGTGGTTAGGATATTCGAGTTCGGGGCATATGCCTGTTTGGGACGGAATGGCCATGTCGGAGCCAAACCAAAATGTCCACCTTTGTCCGCGTCGAGGATCCGGGCGAAGACGCTGGGCGAGTCGAAGTAGGGTATACACATGGATTCGATGCATCCATCCGTACTGACCACCGCTGCTGTTCGTAGGTTACCGATCAGAGCGTGATCTTGAATACCTCGAATAGGGTAGCCTGCAGCATCTTGGTTGGCGTTGGGATCGACTTGTTGCGGTGACATGGTGTAGTGGAAGCAGATGTAGTTGGTAGAATCAAGCTCCTCCTTGCATACAGATTTCCGCTGACCGGATCCCGTAGTCGCAAATCATGCCACCGGACATCAGTTCAGCCGGAAATAGTTATCAATTGCGTGCATTCTTTGCATTTGTTTCATACATTTGCCTTCATCCGCTATGAACCACCACCTTGGACCACCAAATTTAGCAGCCGGCTGGTCGAATCAGTACTATCCAGCATCGAAGCGGAACTCAACTCTACCCTTATCATCCATTCCACGGACATTATCGCCAGGTCCAGCATCGGCTCTGCCAAATACAAATGCTCCTGCTGGACCTTCGAGGTCAGGAGCAGCTCAACCTCTACCACAGGGCAAGTTTGTTCCTCAAGCGGAATATGTCGCCTCGAAAACCAACGGGATCAAGTGAGTCGTACCAAAGGAGCTGAGACGAGCTGATCGTTTAGCTCACTGCATAAGGAGATTGACCGTCTCACAGCTGCTTGCGAGGAGCACGAGCGGAAGATACGTGGGTCCAAGGTGAAGTCATTGGAACAGTGAGATTTACCCTAGCTAATACTCGAAAATGTAGGCCTCGGTCGAGCATGGACTCTTCTCTGAATTAGCCAACATGATATCCCGCCTCAACGAGACGGACGACGAAGCGGAGGTACGCTTCCATACCTTACGATCTGGGACTGCTCCGTATTGAATTCTTGGCAGCAAATAACTGCACAAATTCAATCATCCCTCCAATCCGCCCGTCATCCGTACAAAGAACGGCTCGAGGCCCTCATGGCGGCGAGGAAGAAGGACGTGGAGACGATGAGGGATCGGACAACCCCTTGGCAGAGCTTCTTCGGGGATGAGCATGAAACGGATGGTGACGCGGAGGGTGATAAAGGAAGAGGGAGGATCATGAGAGTTGACGGAGCTGGGGTCATTGATGGGGCGGATGGATTGGGCAGGATTGAGCGATGGGCTGAGGAGGTGGTGAGTTCGCTGCGTACCACAGGACACCATTGCTCAGGCTGGTTTATAGGAACTATACCTTACGTCGGAGATCATGCGGTTGAAGGCCTTGATCTCATCGCTTTCCTGGAGGCGAAGATTAGCTCAACGATGTGAGCATGATTGGGGATTGGCGATCACTTAGACTAATCGTCGCAGTAATCGCATCTGCTGGGATCATCTTCCTCATCTTAGTACTCCTCGGCGTGGCGAGTCGGATGTTGGGAGGAGGCTGAGAGGTCAGGTTGAGATCGGTCACCAGACCAGCGACCTCACGCGCATTCCCTTGCTCAACAAAGCTTGTCGAGGCGGGCGTAGCCGGACAATTGCGCGATAACTCTGATACCGACCACTCTGATCGCTGCATCTGGTGCGTTTCGGCCTATCAGTACAGCTCTCATCGATCTCGTTATGATAGCCGGAGATTGCGGACTTATCCCGGGTCGCCTAGGTGCAACCTGGTCGGTTAGTCACTTTTCGAATCCATTGACACCTGCGAGTCGAACATGGCTGGGCCGTGGCGAGCTTTGTTCTGGCTTGCTCTGGCGGAGCGCGGTATCTGCGGAATTCCGGCATGAGAAATGTCAACAGAATGATGCATACCGTCATTTAAAGATAGGATCCTAAACTACGCACGGAGTGGTCAATCTTTCTATTGAGACGACTGTGCACCTGGATCAACGATTATGACTTGGTCAGTCCTTGACATTGATTGTCACGCTGTTGCTGATGAGTCTTTCAGACGACCAATCAATTGATCACACATCAATCGATCACCTTAGTGCCTGGTTCCAGCTGAAACGGCCTGAGCACCCCTGACCACTATCAAAGATGGTCAAATCTCATCGCTCGTCGAACACTCTCTTCAACACTTGGGCTCATGACCCCCTTCCGACACCAACGCGGGAGCGAGAAGAACCGCTGATCCCGGGTTCGCCATCCCAGCTCGACCCTTTCGGCTCAAATCCTCGCCCTCCGTCAGTTGTCACTCCGACGACCCTTACCATCATTCTCGCCAGTCCATCAACCTCGACAATCCACTACCTCTTCCCTTCCTCGGATACTCAGAACCACTTGCGAGTGACGGGAAAACCCTTAGTGCGGTCACAATCGACAGGTTCAAGGCAGCGTCTCATACTTTCGCCAAGCAGGGGTTCGTTAGATCAATCCGAAACGGAGAAATCAGTAGAGCGGAAGATCCCTGAGAACGCTTTCCCGCTACCACCATCACGCTCCGTCGGCTCCATCGGGAGAGGTATCCCCAACCCGCTTGGACCAGTGAAGCGGATCCCGTCAGCGACCTCGACGGGATCAGTGAAGAAGGCAGATATCAGCAAACCTATCGTTGCTTCGCCAAGTAAGCCAAAGGATCGCAGTACGATGGTACTTGCTCCCGCAAAGACGCTACACCGACAGCCAAGTATCACCGATCTCAAGGTGGAGATAAGCGAGCAGGAGGTGAAGGGCGGACCCAAGCGGAAGGAGTCGCTCGTATTTAGAGAGATCGCCAAACGGCGTGAGCGAAGAAGCTGGGAGGTTGGCAGCGGAGTGAGTCTCTATGTCAGCTCTCGCTGACGCCAGCCCAACCACGCTATTGAAGCCGTCGATCATTTAGCCTCCACGTCCACTGTCACCGCTTTCACCGGTGTACATCCAGCTCAACGTCCCCACATCCCAGCTCAGTCGTCCCCCGCTCTTCGTCGGAGGAGCTATTCCCTCTCTTCACCTCGACCAGCTCCTGCTATCCCCATCGTATCGGACCTACCCATTCCAGCAATGCCAGCTATTCCGGACATTTACATGCCCGCTTTCGCTCCACCCGTTTCGCCTGTCCTGCCAGCTCCCGACTTTGGCGATCCGCTCTCCACGATCCTGCCCTCCCCATCCTTCTCCCATCTAGACCTCTCCACAGCAGGGACCATGTCGCGGCGAAACAGCGGAGCCACCTCACTTTTCAGCAAGCACAGCAGCGCTGTCTTCCCCACATCCGCAACAAAGACACGCGGAGACACTCGCAGAGGCCTCGGATCGCATGAGAGCGCAAAGATCAAGGCTCGCGAAGACGCGGCTCGAAGGCTTGTTGGCGACGGACGAGTCGCAGCGATCCGCAGATCCGTCTCACTCAAAATGAACGATGAGAAGGGGAAGCCTCGTCCACGAAGTCAGTCTTTGAGTGCCAAGTCAGTCCGCGGAATGGGCATCTCCCCTCCGGTTCCAGTACCAGACCAACCGGAAAGGAGGAGTTACCGCGACTCTGCCCGTGGTATCGGTCTGGGAGATAAGAGCATCGACTTTGGCGGGCGTTATGATGCCCCTGCATCACCAGACACCTCGCTCTACCCAGAAACGACCCCTTCTTCTGGCTTCGTCTCGCTGCATAATGAGGGCCGCATCATTGGCCGTCCGCTTCGCCCAGCTCTATCGCTAGACGTATCGATCTTATCCTCGACGGCTGGATTAGATTTATCACCTGGAGGATCGCCTACATCGTTGCCGGATAGCCTCAAAGAAGCTATCGATCTGAGCAGTCAATGCAAGGCTGTGTCATCCATGGTCCATATCATCGAGCATGTCTCGCTCAAACCGCCAGCCGAATTCCCCTCTCCGCCTTCAGAGGATACGAAAGACCGGATACCCAGACGATCTCTCTTACTAGCCCAAAACACCTTCTACATCCCACCTCTTCACACTAGGCCGTCCTTGCGTACCACCAGGTCAATGGGATCAACGCAGATGCGACGTGCCTATACTTCCGGAACACTCCGCGCGGATGCACGAGTACCACTCAAGCCGCCCTCGAGCGACTCTACAGACACGAGCCTGGAGATCCTCTCTCCGATGTCCACTAGCTCAGTGCGACTTCCCCCTTCCTCAGTTCCTACCAACCGCTTCCGACGCCCGATGACCGGCTTCTTCTTGTGCTCGCCTCCCGATGCGATTGATCCGCTCCCATACACATCGCCCGATCCAGCCACTAGCGAGCGAGAGCCTCGCTCCAATAGGTCATCTCCCTTCCTAGCCGCGTCTGCCTCACTCCGCGTAATCTTCGGAAAGGACGGCTTCATGGCGCGATCATTGTCTCAGGCTTTTGAGATGCGTGATAAGTCGCCGGAGACACTCAGGCATTCCGAGCTGAAAGCCAAGATCTCCAGTCCAATCGAAGCGGGTCGATCGACGTTGTCCTCTTTAAGCAAAGGGAAGTTGGTACGGGATGAACGAGCATGGCGGGAGTCAGTCCTCAACCAAGTGGTCAGCCTGAGTCTCTCGAGGAACCTCAATAAGCCGGACGAAGCTCCCGAGCTCGAGAAACCGAGGATGGTTAGTAGTGGCTCGAAATCGCGCCTGGCTATACCCGACAGACTTCTTCAATCGGCGGAAGTTCAAGATCGACCGGATTCGGAGCATTTCGGCGGGATTGGCGAGGCGATGCTCAAAGCTGGGTACAGTATGGGATCCGGCTTGAGCCTGAGACCGACGAAGGTGGAGAACGTTGTCATGCGTAAGGATGCGCCGTCTGCGCCTGCTATCGCCGGGAGGACGTTGAAGCAGATCGGGAAGGAGGAGAGTATGGCTAGCGCGAGCGTGTAAGCCAGTAGCGACAAGTCGAGCTATACTCATTTTGAAACAGATACTCAAGGCACGACTTCACCCCAAAAGATTCGCCATGGGTTACAAGTCCGGGTCCATCCAGTCTTTCGGTATCCCGCTGTTCCCCATCCGCAATGAAGCAGAAGAAGTCGATGAGGAAGCCCTCAAAGCCGAAGATCAGCTCGCTAATCGCCATCGTCTCGCCAACCCAACAGACTCGCAGGGAGTTTATTCCGCCAACCCCACCTTTGCCCGATCAGAGCCATTTGCGATCTCCTCCGCCACCCTTTGTGAAACCTTCACCTTCACGCTCAAGGTTCTTCGACCTTGTTCGATCGAAGCCCTCACCGGCTCTCGGTTCCTCGCCATCATCCCTCTCACTAAGCCGTTCCCGCTCGAAACCCAAACTCCTCGACCCATCTCTTGCACCGATCTCCTCGTCTTCCCTTCCTCCACCTCGCCTCCATCTCGACGACCTGGACAAAGCGGATAGCGAAAGACAAGATGAGAAGGTCAACAAGGTCTTAGCGTGGCGAAGCGATATAGGTAATCATGAGGGTCTGAGCAGGCTGGAGGATATGATGGGTAGGCATGTGGAGAGGGAGAGGGAAGCGCTGAGGGGGATTGCAGAGGCAGCGAGTCCGAGGAAGGGACAAGTGCTTAGTGCTTCCGCAACGAGTGAGGTGAGAGCACGGATATCTTGGTAGGAGGTGAAGGAGCAAGGACGAAGAAGCGTATCTTTTCTTTGCATATTGCTCATCTTTCTTGTATATCTTGCGGGATAGGTATCTCTGTATGAAGATGATTATGACATGATTACGACGACCGATAAGATAGAGAAGTCAATCGCTGCATATCGATCCCTCTGACAAGTGACCTTGGAGAAGATCACCGGCGGAATCCATGATTCGTTCAAGTCATGTGAAGGAGATCAGAAGGACATCAAGCCGGTCGAACAAGCAAAGTTCAGGATTTCAGGTGGTAAGCGAACCGTGTTGCAAGGCAATATGTCAAGAGATGAGGAGATTTTCTAACCACTTGGATGTTTACAAGTAACCACTTGGATGTTTACGAGAGAGTCAGCACGAAGGGACAGCTTGAAGATGATAGGTGATTCGCATACAGATCCATCCCGTACATATCTCGATCTCGATCTCCACGGCTTCCGTCTGCGCCTAGTATCCCGCATAACCAGTCCTCATCCTGTTCCCAGCCTGGACGTAGAGCACCAAACAAGTGATCAACCCAGTCAAGTACGAGGCAGTACGAGCGTTTGCCGACGTCTCTGTATTACCCCATCAGCCTGATTTTTTGCGAACTAACATCGAGGTTTGACACGTACTGTTTGTATTGTTGATGTAAATGAGATTGTACACCACCCTCGAGACGAGATAGATCCCCGCCGCAGCATTGAGCGAGGCAGGTGTCAACCTCGCCATGTTCCCAGCCACCTATATACTCCCATCAATCCCTGCTTTTTCTATTCAAGAGGGATAATAACAGGGAAAGTCGACGTACGATGGCATCAGCGAAGAGAGGGAGGTTGATGAACCCATTCAAATTCGCCGCTTCGGCACGGAGGAACATCTCAGACGCGTTCGGTGATAGTTTGGCCTCTTTCACTCGAGTGGCGTTGACTCCTGGCCTCTATACGCATCGCTCGATCAGACGGAAAAGATGGAAGAAGACGAGGAGGAGACGGACGGTTAGATCATATTCTGGCACTCCGGGTGCTTTCTCCTTGTTGAATAGGTTCGTGGCGTAGACGTGGGGTCCAATCCTTTACCATGCAGATTTTATCAGCCATGATGCCTAATGCTAGAGGCCGAAGTCTGGACACTTACGCGATGAGAAAGGCGACCGGGATAGAGTAGAACGAGAGGTTTTGACTGGTGTTGATACCTGCGAAAGACATGGTGAGAGGATGTCTGCGTGCTATGTGAAGATACAGAAAATGGAAAATATCTACCAAATCCAAAGCTCGTTCCACCTGTGACGTCAGGTACGATTTCCCGTACCTGCCACATCATCACTTCGGTAAATTCCCGTAAAGACCCCCATACCAAACTTCCAGCTTTCACCCAGGCTACCCAACCGAAAACATCACCATGTCCCGACACTTTCGCCCGCTTAGCATCGCCTCATCCAGCCGATTACCCCTCCCTTCACCCCTGGTCCGGACCTATGCAGCTCGCCCCACCCCATCTGAGAACCAATCCGACTCCCGAACCGAGATCATCCGTCGATCACTCTACCCACCCGATTCCTTCTCACCTAAATCAGCTTCCCCAACAGGATCCCATCACCCTGATCACCTCTCCCGACTACAAGCTGTAGTTCATTCCCCAGAAGTCTACGAGACCATCGAGAGAGCATGGAGATTATATCAACGTCAACTCCGCGAGTCCAAATCACGAGAATTGACAGCGAAATACCGAGCGATGGAAGAAGCTTGTGATGAGCTTGATCAATTGACTCGAGATGGAAAGGTGGATAGAGTGGTTTATGATCGAGCTATGGCTAAGCCGAACCCTTATGTTTTGGAGAGAGTGACGGGGAGGAGGGTGACGCCGGAGAGTAGGTGGAAGGAGGCTAGGTTAGAGGGTTTGGTACCGAGGGAGGTTTGGGTATCTACCGAGACTAGGGGAAAGGGGTGGGATTATGGTTGGAAGAGACCGAGCGGGGAGAGGAGTGTGAGTGGAGCGACGTTGGGATCTCCTCATGAAGCTAATGTACGCGTAGTGAGGAGAACACAGATTTACAGGCATGCGAGATAGGCCATACAACACACCGAGGCCCCGCGTTTAACCAGCTCCACTGAGATGACACCTGCGCCTCATCCGCGTCATAAACCATCCCAGCCCTCATCTGCGCTACATCCTCTCCTTCACACTCCAAAATCGCCTTGAGATAGACCATATCCCCCTTGTGGCCTGTCTCAGCTGAGCATGAGCGAGTTGTGGGAGTGCGTTTTGCTGTGAGATACGGGATGCAGCAGTCATAAAGCGGGGAGAAGAAAGTGACGGTGGGCGTCATGAGCGAGCGCAGGAGCGGAGAAGCCAAGCAGATCAGCATGGCCGTATGCCCGGGTCGGAGCGAGACTCACGATTGGAGCGATGTTGACAGCAATGACGGTCCGGAATTCTTCAGGGCTGGCGATGTAGTGCGAGTATTGCTCGGACAGGATGAAAGGCTTGGAAGTGAGGGTGAAGAGCGGGTGATTACATCAGCTTGAAGCGGAGTTTCAAAATACAAGCGAGCCGCTCACAGTGGTGCGGTCACTTCATCTGTCCCAGGTGTAGAGTGATATCCGTTCAAAGAGGAAGCGGTCAACGTCATGGTACTCATCGTGATAAAAGTGAAAGATGAAGTATTGCAAAGATAAACACATGAACCGTTCGAGGTAGCAAATGGTTGAGGCGGTCGTCACCGAGCACGTGTTACCACGTGTACCGGGAAGCTTTCCCGGTGCTTTGAAAGGGGGAGAAGATGTGACAGCGCAAACAGTGTTGAACTTTCCTTTCTGACAGCACTGCTTCACTAAAACCCGTCACTCAGGGCGTCGGATTGGACTGCCTAAATGGGTACAGATAGGCAGTGCTGGGCGTATTCCATCGCACCCAACCGCCATCCGGGGAGCGGGAAGAAAGGTTGACGAATCTTATCGTTCTAGCGCGATTTATCGGGAGATTACGGCGCTTGATTGACCGATGCAAAAAAATCGGCTTTCAATCTATATATCGGCATCCGGCTCCCGTCTAATCGTCTTCCTGCGCCCGTTGTGCGCGTTTAGCCAGTCTGATGTGAGGGATTAGCTATCGGACGAGGGAAGAAAGCTGTGATACCAACGCTGCAGCTAGATCCAATTGACCGCCTGCCGCTTTAGGTGGACCGACTGAGCCTGTTTCGTTACTGGCAGCAGGCTGTACTCTAGGTGCCGTCGGAACAGGCGGTTTACCAGGCGCGCCGGTCTTTGCTCCTACTCCAGGCTTCGATGGTATGGAAGGTTTTGGCTTCGGTGCAAGAGGAGGTGCTTTGTGACCAACGATCGAATTGGGACGAGAGGAAGATGGGGATGAGTCGGTGGATACGACGTTTTTGGCTTGGAAGGATGACAATGCGGAGCCATTGAATGTGCCATTCACCGCGCCCAGAGCCGGGGCGAGGGGTGCTGCGAGGCCGGTAGGTGCTACAGGCGGAGCACGGTGAACTCTGGAAGGCGGAGGTGGTGCAGGAGGTGCTGCTCGATGCTCGATGAGCTTGAGACTGCAAGGCTGTCAGTAAAAGCCTTACCACGATCCAGGCTGGACCGACTAGTTTGACGGTGCCCATCCTTCTGCGCCATTCTTTACCACCATCCACCAGCCTGAGCGAGTCAGTGAGGTTCAACTCAACACGGCTGGCTCACCGTTATCGTCCTTCTCCTTGACCTCCACTTCCTCGCCCTTCACAAGATTCATCTCTCCAGCTTGACCAGCGAAGTTATACAGAGCTTTGTACATGTCCTTTGGCGGACTGGCCGCAGGAGGTGGAGGCGGGGGAGGGGCCGGGCGAGCCCCTGGGACGGCTGGCGGTGCTCGTGTGACTCCCCCACCGCCAAGCGCTACAGGTGCTTTCACTGCTGATGCCGGAGCAGAGACTCCGTTCACTGCTGGAGGTGCGGCAGGCTTTGTGGCCCCAGGTAGCGCTCGGCCTTGCAGACGGCCAGCTGCCCGGGTCTTCGCGAGTCAGCACATTACAAACTCATAGGTGCCAGCTTACCGCTACAGCGCCTACTGTCGTTCGCCCCGCCTTCTTCACCTTCGGCTTTCGAGGAGGCATTGGATCTGACACTACGAGGACTTAGCAGGTGGAGTTTATCGATGTGGGCCGATGTACCACTGCTTGGCGGTTCACCAGATCCCACCATGATGGTATGGCTCTTGTATACTCCGTCGCCTCGAACAGACTCGTCCTTCTGACTCTTGATGACCGCTCGCTTGTCCTTCTTCTTTGCGTAGTCAATGCTGAGACATATCAGCTCTCGTCTGGCGAAAGCTAGCAACTCACGACGGCCCAATGTTCACACCCATATTGCCACCCGTCAAGGTCAGGATGACGCACATCATTTCGGTCTTGAAGTTGCAGGTGAAGATCGGATCGCCCTCCTCGCAAGGGTTCACGTTAAGTGCCTGTTTGGGATCAGCTCGGAATGCTCATCTCCTTTGACAAACCACAAAGTCGTCCCGAAGATTGGTCACCGAGATCGCTCGGATGGTTGCTAAGGGGATCGTCCGCTCCACGTCTGTCGATACGCGTCCGTCCTTTGCTGTTGACACGATGAAATACACCGCCCTGCTGGTCTGCAGCATGTCAGCGGATAGAGTCGTATCATGCTATTGCACTCACAATGATCAAGATGCGAGGGCTGAGTTTACTAGATCTCCCAAGTTTCGAAACCAACAGCTCTGCTCTTGAGCTGAAATGCACCGCTTCCGCAGCTTGCCAACATTAGCGAGGCTCATTGCTAATCGATCACCTACCGGAAAACCCAGCAGCATTCCGAAGTAATTCGCCTTGCGCGCTCGTTCCACCGACATCCAGGTAGTCTCCCATGAACTTCCGCATTCCCAACAAACTGAATCTCCGCCTTTCTTTCCTGCTAGCCAGTACCTCGTGCCCATAGTCCCGCTTGCGAGCATACACCAACACCTCCTTCTGACTCCGCCAGAACCGTTGAATCTTGGTCGCGGCTTCGTGCTTCCGTCTGACATGCGCCCTCCATGCTCGCTGGATGCGGCTCGCCATAGTGTGCCAGTATCGATCTCGCTCGCCCTCGAGGTAGAACAGCTACACTATCAGCTCATATTGAGAGGACTCTACTGACAGTCTCAGGGTTTTTGATGAACGCCTTCGTCACACCCATTTGCCATTCGTCCTTGGATATCTTGGCGTCCGTCAAGATACGTTCGCAACCTGACCGATCATCGCCCTGCCAGATGTAGTCTCCTGCATACGACGTTGCGGGCGAGAGGAGGTAGAACCTGCAACTCTCAGCTTGCGAGTGGCGATCTTAGTGGACTGACCTTTGGATCATCTTGGTAAACTCAGCTCGATAGGCGAAACCGGCTCGTCTAACCCGGATGTTCTCCTGCAAACCGAGGTACTTAATCTGATGCAGAATAGCCTTGTCGTCATACTCCGTAGGTGACCGGTTCTGATTCGGCTTGATGGTCCGGATATAGTGCGGCTGACATCTAAGAACCTGTTAGATCAAGCTCGCAAGCCAGTTTTGGCAGCTTACCTCATCAGATTCGTAACAAGATCATTGGCGGATTGCTAAGCTGCGTTAGCACTTTCTCACACCTACTCACCCACCTTGATCTTGTCACCGGCTGTCGGCGGCCGCTTCTTCGATTCGTGATCCACCTTCTCCGGGAACAGCGCATGCAAGAATTTGTCCTTGCTCCCCTCGATTAGGTCCAAAATGTCCTTCACCAGGGTATCCTTATTCTTGTCCGTCATCCCAGGTATATTGTAGAGCACATCTCCAGCATAGTGCTTGATCAGGAATTTGTTGCCACGGGACTCGAAGTTGGGGTTGGCCGCAAGCATGTTACACCGCTGAATGAAGGAGTTGTCGGCAGCAGAGGGGTCTGCGTGAGCAGTCGCGGTTGCGTCGTTCAGCGTGGCGAAGATTCCAGCGGGCCGCCTCTCTTCGATGAGTGCACAGACGACAGCATTGTCAAAGACTACGAGCCCATTAGCTGGATGCATGAGAAGAGGGACACGGAAGAACTCGCATTTGATGGGTGTCCACTTGATTTGCTCCAGGACATACTCCTCTTGCTCTGCCTTCAGTGTCAGCTCGATGAAGATCTGCTGAAGCTTTTCGTTGACGTAGTTGATACAGAGCTGCTCGAAGCTGTTGTCCTGGAAGATCTCGAATCCACTGGGAGAGGTAAGTCCATGTCCAGCCGGAGCGTCCATTCAGCTCACTAGATATCAAGCACGCCGATGACGTAGTCGGACGTCGCTTGAGGCTTCATCGATACATTCACTCGACCGACAATCCACTCGAAAAGGTTGTTATACCTATGAGCTAAGTGAGCTGAATCTCTAAGCCGCGCGACGACTCACAATGCTTTCGCCAAAGCGTCTCGTCCCGAAGAAGCCTGCGCAACGTTCTGGGGCACCTCATACACCGAACCTACACGCGTAAGCTAGAATCATACCACACATACCGCTACTCACCTCTTCTTCCGCCTCGTTGTGTCTCCACCACTCTCGTCAGAAGTACCTTTGACACCTGAACTGGGTCGCAGCTCATCAAGTAGCCAACGAAATCGATGACGCCGGAATCCGAGATCACCGCATTTCCATCATCGGCTTCTCGGAAGTCCACGTTTCCGAGCCATAGGATGGTTGCGAGAACCTTGAAGATTGAGTTTTGCTCGTCCGCACTCAGACCGATGACCTGCATTGCTCGCTGCGAAGGTCAGCTGAGTTTGTCGCAAATCTGGTTGACCTACCAATGTTTCTTGCCAATCTGAGACGTCGTTGATACTCCGCACATCGAGGCAGCCGCTCCGACTTATGTAAGCGTAGGACTCGGGGCCTTGTAGTCCGAAAGCCTCTGCGGGATGTTAGCTCGATTTCTGATATATGCACTTATTACGTACCCTTCTGCGCTGCGCTCGCTCCCTTCGTGAATTGGTAGAAGATGTGGAAAGCTCGCTCATCCCTTATCTGACCGACAACTCGTCCCTACCCAGGATGTCAGCGATGACTCCTCTTGAAGGACCTAATGCACCTTTTCCAGGAGGTAGTTAGTGATCTGCGCTCCGACAGGCTGTCCCAGTCCATTGAACATAATCTCCAGGTATTTCCCCTGCCTTTATCAGCTCATTACCCCCTCCATCGACGTCCCACTCACATGGCGACTGGAATTATCATTCCTCAGCGTCTTCGCACACCCAAAGCTTTCTAAAAGCGGGTTCGTAGCCAAAACCATATCCTTGATCCCCTCAATCCCGCCTTCACCTGTCTGCCCACCGCTGACAGCCGCGATATACTGCATAATTCGCTTGGCCGCTTCCGTCTTCCCTGCACCACTCTCCCCGGAGATGATCACACATTGATTCTCCTTTTCCGTGGTCATTCGGTAGTAGGCTGATTCGGCTACAGCGAAGACGTGGGGAGTCATTTCGAGTCGGTTCTTATTTCGGTAGGAGTCAAGGGTCTCGTGAGTGTATATTCCCAGGTCTGGGCAGTTCAGTGGGAGCAGAAGTAGTGCCGTAACCACCCACCTCGGAAAGGATTGACGGAGATGAGCACATGAGCGATATATGTCTGCTTGACGTCAGCTGCGAGCAGGGCGAGCGGTGACCGCTCACATAGATCTCCTGGTTTGTGAACCGCATCTTGAGATTGTTGTTGATCTCGTCATTGGTGATTGTACTGAGGAGTGTCAAGTCGGATACACCAGCCGATTTCTTCTTCCGCAGACCTTCGCTCCAATCCGCCTGAGCAGGGTAAGCGCAAGACCAAGCAATAAGTGATATCCGCTTGCCTACCTTTGCCACCTTGTTTCTCGCTCCTCCCGGTGCACCTACTGCTGCCCCTCCGCCTCGTACACCTCCACCGCCCAACAGACCCCCCATCTTCCCCTTCATTCCTGCTTTCTTAGAAGGTGCCTATCATGTTGATGAGGTCGATGGGATAGAGGAACGATATGTCAGCGCAGTCTGGCCAGGCGAGCGGATACTTACCATGTCTGTCCTATGTACCTCCAGCCCCACCTAGAGGGGGATCACTGCCACGGCTTGCCTTCACTTATGAAAGATGTGCTCAACGATGTCGACCAAAGATGACCTGTATCGAGCGACAGCGCCCATGATCTGACGGAATCAAATCGCCGGTTACCTCCCGCGTCGTTTGTATTGCGTGCCCTTTCTGGCCGTTTGGTTCGGCTTCTTCTCTAGCTGATCATTTTGCTTCCCATCAATGCCTCTGAGTTAGTGAGGATCTTCCACTTCTTCTGCCCGCCATGGCGCTCTCCCGTCACCCGAAAGACTATGGCATTCACGAGGTATGCCCTCCTTCAACTCGGCCTTCAACCTTCTTATTCGTTCTTAGGTATGGGCAGACAACCTCGAATCCGAGTTCGCAGCTTTACGCCAAGCAGTAGATCAGTATCCTTTCGTCGCCATGGTACGTCTATGTCCCAGTGAGTGGTTAAATCGTGCTGACATCGGGCAGGACACCGAGTTCCCAGGGATTGTAGCGAGACCGATAGGCAACTTCAAAACCGGATCAGATTACCATTTCCAAACCCTGCGATGTAATGTCGATATGCTCAAGATCATTCAACTCGGTATCACTTTGTGCGATGAGGAAGGGAACTCATCGGAAGGATCGACTTGGCAGTTCAATTTCACTTTCAACCTTGCGTGAGTACACCTACAAGGTATAAACTTGAGTGCTGATGGGAAAGCAGAGATGATATGTACGCCCCAGATTCGATAGAACTGCTGAAAAACTCTGGGATCGATTTCAAGCGGAACGAAGAAGAGGGTATAGACGTGGAATACTTTGGAGAACTGCTCATCACCTCCGGTCTCGTCCTCTTCGATAACGTCAAATGGGTTTCCTTCCATTCGTAAGCTCAAGCTCCTTTCCCCGCCCCAATACTAAGCTGAGGTCGAATAGCGGTTATGACTTCGGCTACCTCCTGAAAATCCTCACATGCGAACCCCTCCCAGCGAATGAGACCGATTTCTTCCACCTGCTCTCCTTCTGGTTCCCCTGTATCTACGATATCAAGCACGTCGTTCGGAGCGTCAAGACGCTTCGGGGTGGCTTACAGGAGATTGCAGAGTCGCTTGGCGTGAGTCAACCCTGGCATGATTGCGAGCTCGAGCTGATGCTGTTGCCTATAGGTTCAGCGGATAGGACCCCAACATCAGGCAGGATCTGATTCGCTCCTCACCGCAGCGGTCTTTTTCCGGATACGATCGACATATTTCGATAACAAGCTGGATGACGACTATTACAAGTGGGTCAATCTCAGCTTCGTACTCTTCCCAAAGCTAACTCCTGTAGAAACTACTTGTACGGTTTCTCTTCCGGTCGACATGGCAAAATCTCTCCACTCGCTGGAACAGGTCTTCTCAGCGGTGAAAAACCTTACTGAGGACAGCATCGGGATCCCCGGCATCACTCGTACATTGCATTGATCGAGGATATGTATATACATGCATCTTACCGATTTCAACATTTGTACAGGAATCATATTTCTACTCAACCACCACCAGCTATCCTATTCTGTTGTCGCCTGCTCTAGGTACGACGCTTGATCGGTTCTTGTTTTGAGGTCAGCTTGTCGCAATACTCGGCGAATGCCGCACTCACGCCATATGGTATAGCACACCGAAACTCTTGAGGCCCGCAATCACCGCCGCAGCATCATCCGCACACCCTTGTGCCTCTACCAATCCGATCAGCCATAGTCCAGCTAAAGTAGCAGAACTACTCACCCTCATCCCGCCCCAACGATCGGAGGATCTTCGCTGCCTTGACGAGCTTCTCGGCGGTCCAGAACCACGGTGTCAGGACATACGGTCCTCCTATCCCATTCTGATTCCTCGACGTCGCCTTGACATTCCGGGTGTCCTTCAGCTCGTCGATCCGGATCTGCCGGATCCATAGCTTGAGGATCGCTGCAATCTCCCTTGAGGTGGCGATAGCGTAATCCCGATCGTTCTCGTCATTGATATCGTGAAGCCAGTTCCGTGCTGTGAGGATGCTGACATTCTGCGATACCACATCAGCTAAGCTTGCAAAGACTTCGAATCTGTTCCTGAGTACTCACGATAAGAGGTGTATCTGGATCACTCCACGGCGGCGTCTCGAGAAGGTTGATCTGATGCTGTTCCGGTAGACAATCCTGAAGCGCATACGACGCGTCCATGATCTCTTGATACGCGTCCAGACAGTCGCTACGAGCTGAAAAAGGTCGAGGTTGCGCATACTCCACAGCGAGTTGAGTGTATGTCCTGGATCTACCCCGAGGATCGATCTCGAGGTGTTTGGCTCGGGTGAGGAGATGTGCTGCGGCGCAAAGATATGCGCTAAAGAAGATCAGCATCATTCAAGGGATTATGAGGGAATGTTAAAACGCACTAAACGAATTGAGGTGGTCGACTGTCGGGCTTCTGAGACATGAGGTAGAGATCGCGGATCCCAAAGTCGGCTGTTCGGTGGATCGTGCCCTAGAGTATTGTCAAACAAGTCCAGATCCGCCTCGGCGAACTCACATCGGTGTAATCCGATGGCGGTCGCGGGAAGGGCGTGGTGATCAGGTCGTCCCGGACATAACATGACGGCCAAGGCATCATGACTGATGCGCCTCTATCGTTTCCCCAACTTGCCCAACTACGTCGATCAGCGATGTAACGTATCTGGAAGAGCACATACAACGCATGAATACGCTCGCAGAGGTCCCACTGATCCTTGGGAGGTCCCAAAAGCGGCCAAGGAGCATCGTCGAACCAGCCTTTCGCAGGATCTTGAGGGTCAAAGACGGAGGAAGGGATCCTGTGGAGTCCACATGCTAGCGCCAATCTAAGCAGGTAAGTCTTTCTCCGGCTACAAGACGGCTTAACTCACGACATAGATCTGCATGTCCACTGGTACCCCTCGAGAGCTCGTGCTCGGCCGAACAACCATTTCCCAAGCATCTTCGCACCGTTGATCGCGTCAAGCAATCGATCCTCCTGTACAATGGACTCCTCCACCTTCGCACTGGCAATGGCATATAGCGACTCGGCGAGAGCTCGGACACCGGGGATATAGGAGCTGGAAGCAGCGCAAGTGTACTGAATTTGTTAGGAGGTCTCGGCATATTGACTGACCATCGCGAAAAGGAGACATGGGTGAGGTAGCTGTCGAGGAGGAAGCAGCATCTTCGTTCGGAACTGAGCCTCGGAAAAGACTTCAGCGCCGGACGGTATGCGAGGTGGGCAGAAGAAAAGGTCAAGTCTGCGCCCGTCAACCACAACACCCTCAAAAGAGTCGACCTCACAGGTAGTCTCGAGCGGATTGCGAGATATCCTTCTCCGCAAACTGGACATGTCCGTACTTCTCCGCATGCATTATAAGGTCATCCGCCAGGCCTTGCCCCTCGTTCGTAATCGTCTTCGCATATGGGGAGAACTCCGGGTGCATGGCCGCAGGGACGGTACCATGTGATGAGTGATGATAAGCCTGCGACGGATTCATGTTGTATGCTTCAATCGGATAGGAGAGAAGGGAGTCGTAGCTGAGTCCTGTCTGAGCGGATTGAGTCGAATGAGCGGTATTCGGTGGCGGAGGGTCGACAGCCATGGGTGCATCCCAGAGACTGACATCGTTGGTAGAGCTGAGGAGTGACCAAGGCATCTGATCATTGGAAGGGAGAGGAGCGCTGAAAGCGGTGTTGTCACTAGGGAATGGCCAGCCATGGAGATTGTTCATCTGTGGGTTTGGCATCGACTGAGGCCTGGAATGAGCCTGTTCGGAGCCAGATGATGAGCCGGACGCCTGATTGGACATGCTGGTATACGATGAGCTAGCCGGAGGTTGGAATTGGAAGATGCTCATGTCTACCTGAGGCGTAGAGGTGAGGCCGAGGCCAAGACCTTGAGTCTGACCGATCGAGGTTCCATAAGACGATGAGCTGAGGCCGAAGGTGTCGCAAGATTGTCTACGAGCTGCAATGACGGCTTGCATGTCGGCCTCTTCCATCTCGGCTGCCCGAGTGAGTGTCGCTCATCTCGGCACAAACCACTCACCCAGTTTCCGCTCCAGCTTCTCCACCCTCGAAGCAGGCCTCACCGCATCATAGACACAGCGGTCTTTCCTCTTCGAACATTGGTCACACATAGGCTTGGTAGCGCTGCACTTGAGCTTCTTCGCCCGACACATGAGGCAAGCATCCCCTCTCCTGAGTGGTTGAGCTGCTTGCGAGGTCAGCACAATGCGGCATGGGTCACTCACGCTCACCCCGACTAGTCATTGACATGCTCCTTCGCCCCGGACTGATACTCCCCATCCTATCAAACGATTTTCGATCGATGGTACTCGTAGTACGCTTGTGATTTTTGGTAGGTAGATGTTCTGATGGGGGTTGGGAGAAGCGTCTCTTCTGTTGAGCTGACATATGGGAGGAAGTTGAAGGGGAAGGTGGGGGTGAAGAGAATATGATGAGCACGACTATGGAGTTGATGGGAGCCAGGTTGACTCACCCATGTTTAGTTGTTGAGGACTGGGAGCCACTTCTGGACGGTATTTCTAGCGTCCGCTGTATTCGGGCTGCGTCGTTGTGCTCCGTCTCGTTCGAAATTGTTCGAAAGGACGGGCGGGCTGGAGTTCACCGCGTTGGCTGATGCGGTTTGATCGGACAAATAGAGGAAGTGCCTAATTCTTAATTGCTGATGCTTCGTCTCCACATGGGTCGTCGGCTTATCAAGGTGACCAAAGGATGCTCGGACGGATAGGTTGACAACTACTTCCTAATGACAGACAAGGGATGCGCTCGTGGAGTGGGCCTTGATGGTCAACAATGATGATGGTGTTCTGAAGCGGTGCACGTCACGCGGTGCTCGGGGCGGTGCGGTCGTGTAGCGGACGATGTTATTAATGACGACCGGTGCAGTCTCGATGTCGACGTTGTTTCAGAGGTATAGTGTCCAATTGCGGTGCAAAGATGGAGGAGTAGAAAGTAGCTACATCATTTCCATTAACCAATGCCCACCCCCGAGGCCCGATTCCTTCGGACCAGTACAGAATAAATCGGCAATCCCGGACTCCGGCGAGCGCTCCGATATCATTCCACCGATAACAGGACAGTACGAGTAACGTAGACATCAGAACGAGGGGGGAAGCATCGAAAGAGGTATGCTCGGACGCAAATCGTTTACCTCGGTCATGCGGTCACTCATGATTGGTCTAAAAACGTTTGAAACTCCACCCTAATTTCTTAACCTTTCCTGCGGGTGCCTTATTGATTCTACATGGTTCCGGGCCTCTAGCGCCGGAACTAAGCTCTGGAGACAAACGGAGTTATCGAAGAAACACGTGTGAAAAATGCCCACGAGCAGCCTTCTTTGAAACTCTTATCGGTGAGGGCTCAGGGAGGCGCGGCCGCTTTGATGACCGCGTCTTGCCAAATGATCAACCGTTGATTGATCAAGTTCGGATCCGAATCAGCATTACGGATATCGGATCGGATCCGGTGCTCGGAGTATCATCTACAATATATGACTTTTATCATCTGTATGGTGACACGTGGTAACAAAAATATTAATTGATGCTTTACAACAATTTTCATGATGAAAGGCGTTGGTCATTGAATGGAAACTGACCTGGCTCGTACCCGCTTACTGGTGCACTACGGTTCTCCGTTGCGCGAAGGACTTGCCACGAGCCTGCATAGGTGATTCCCATCACGTCGAGTGGGTCTAATTGGCCTTCATAACAGGCCCTTTCGGAATGCAGTTCCGCGTTTCATCATACACAAGTCTATATGCCGCCCCAGGCGCAGCTTGTGTTCCTTATGCTGAGCTGGTATCGATGAGCTTTGTTTTCCAGAGCTTCGCCCCATATGCAGGTGGTATTCAACGCTTCAGCCTTTTTTCCATGAGGGCTGGAATGCGGGTACATGAGGAACCAAAGAGAAGCAATCAGCGTCGATGGAGCTGAGTTGATAATACCTCAACTCGAATCTGGTTTCACACCTTGTTTTGCGACCTTGCGGATAACCCTCTGTTGGAATTGACATCATATGGGTCCGTGGCATACAGCTGTCTTGTCCCTCAAGCTCGATGCAAACATGCATGTCCTAATCCAATGCGCAAATTCGGCCAAGCTTCGACAATCTCACGAAAAACGGCAGATCGACCAACGACGTCATCCCACATGGCAAAAGCCGGAATATACGGCATCACTAGTACTGCTGCTGCACCATATCATCCACTCGTCACGATCTACACCTATACCTTCCCAGCTTGAGAATCCTTCTGTACATATCTCTTATAGATCTACTCGTCGAGATGTCCTTCGCATACCTCGCCTCGACCCCTGGACTCAAGTACAATTACTCCCTCTACGCCGTCCCGGCAGGATGGGTCGTCTCGTCCGTCCTCTCTCTCCGTTCTATGTACCGCTGAGCGTATAACAAAGGATGGCACCGATATGGTGGGCTATCCGAGCGGCAAATCAAGCTTCCCCCGGTGCTTACAACAATGCTGTGCGTCACCTACGTGGCTCACAACAGATTCTAGCTGACATCAGTTTAGAAACCTAAGGAGTCGTGGGAGAATCTCAAGGGCAAGGTTGATGGCGAGGTTCTTCCAGATTCCTCAATGATAGCTAGTACTGATCGGAGTCAGCTGTATGGGAGGGTGACGAGAGCTGTGGCTGCGAACATCAACAATCATACGTTGGTACTCCTTCGATCTTCCAAAGTCCGCTTAGACGTTCGTAGCAACCTGCCTCTCTTCGCAGCTGCTTTGGTTTGTCTCTCTTGAGCTCGTCCCCTTATCAAGCTCATCTCGAATTAGGTCGCAGGCAATGCAGCTCACGTTGGTTCTGATACCCTCCATGCTTGCGCGGCGGGATGGATCGTCACGAGGATAGCCTACAATTTCGCCTACATCCTGCCTGAGGACGGTGAGTATAGATATGCCGTATGAGCTGTAGCTGATACTCGTGGCGTAGAGACCTTGTCCGTTGCTCGTTCTACACTCTACCTCAGTGGAGTAGGGTCATGCCTCTGGCTGTTCTACAAGGCGGCGGACAAGATGAAGAGCTTGCCATGGTAGAGGGCGGTCTGAGATGGTACAGGAGATGCATACAAGTCACAAGGGGTATGGATGTGCTGGATACCTTGGGGTGTTGCTATTTGGGTCGGGAATGACGCTATTGGGTAGGGAGACGCGACACTCAGCTAAGCAAAATCGCCATTGGGAAGAGGTTGATCTGCTGAACTAGGCAGACCAGGTCCTCGAATGACTTGAGCTCCTCCCTGGCCGTGCTGATGACTGGCTTTCATCCTTTATCTCCTGCTGTACCGCCTCCTCATCGCCATTGGCCCGCTCCTTAATCTCCCTAACGTCAGGCCGTTCGTGTGACGGCTTATGCCGTCGTACAGGTAAGGGTACGCTCGGGAAATTCTCGCCTATGGCTTCATGTAGCTGTCGTCGAAAGCTCTACATCGCCGTCAGCTGCGCGCTCTGAGTCCACGAGGTAGTTGAGGACCGCTTGGACAGCTCAGAGATGAGAGCTGCTAAGTCTCACCTCCAGACCTAGCGCTCGTCCGAGAGCATACTGGTTCTCCCCCGTTGCTCGAGTCAAGGCGAGCTTCGTATAAGTATGCGGATTCCGATACTGATCGACCGCTCTATACTCTCCTTCAGCATATTCAAGCGAAGTCTGGTTCGTTTATCTACTCAATCACCTGCCGCGGTACAGAATCCGTCATATCCCCAGCCTTCCGACTCAGCTGAATAAACGTCTGGTTGACATTCATCCTGCCCTTTTCAGTCAACCGACGCTCAGATTCACCAGGAGCAGTAGACGTACAAGTACTCGGGTACTTTATGCTCCATGTTTACTCCTACTTCCCCGGCACAGATTTCCATCTCGTACAGATCTTGACTGAGTTGGAGGAGGAGCGCTTCGACCTTTGAGCGCACTTCAGCTTGAGCGGGATCGGGTAGTTGCAACGGTGCTGCGGGGGAAGGGTACATCTCGTCTGGTGTAGGGGCCGGTGAAGGTAGATGCGGTGGATTGAGTGACATGATTTGAAGAAGCTGGGGATCAGGAGGAAGAGCGAAGGAATATAGACCGGTATAAATGGCCGGCCTGCGTTAGCGAGGTGGAGGTCCGATCCTGATAGGAAATACCTTTTATTTCGCTGTCTGTTGTCTTGCGCTAGGAGCAGCATGACCTCCGCTACACCTTCCCCTACATCCCCCTCTATTCGCCTTGATCTCGATCTCGGCGACTTTGAGAGACTGAGGATTGCGGAGATCAAGCCAGATGGTCCGATAGAGGACGATGAGTTGGAACGGTTCCGGAACCAGTGGAAGACTGAGGTTCAGACGAAGCAGCGCGATGGGTCCATCACCAAACCGGGACCAGGCAAGAGAAAAGAAGTCGAAAAGCCTCAGGACGAGCCCGATATAGCAGAGAAGACGGTAACCCTGCCAGTGAGACTGAAGGTTTCGCCAGTGAAGGCGACACGACGGCTATCTATCCACCTAGATGAGCTACCTGTAGCAGGACCCCGTACGCCGCTGGGGACTGCTTTTGCCCACAAACCAATCAAGCTACCTCCACGAGTCGTGGCCAGGAAGGATGAAGCTGTGCAGCTTTACGCCAAGGCGGTTGAGAGGGAGCAGACTGGACAGCTGAGCGAGGCATTGATGCTGTATCGAAAGGCTTTCAAGCTGGACGGTTCGTCCCTTCCGCTTCAAAAAACATTTACCTAACTCTGCTTTCAGACACTGTCGACCGCTCATACGCTGGATCTATAGCCCAGTCTATCGAGACGGATGGGGTGGATAGATCGCTCGAGCCACCTACTCCCTCATCTGCCGACGTGGTATCGGCGGTAGCACCAGCCGATGAGCCATACTCTTTCCAACGTCATATCCAGCTCCAACCAGACTACGAGAAAGCCGCGCCTCTCGTCATGATAGCTATGTCGACTCGTCCCTCTCCTCTCACTGCCCTCCTTACTTCCCTTCCCATATCTCCAGCCCAGACCGAGTTCCTTCCTGCCGACGAGAATCTACCTCTCCCTCTAGCCCGACTGCCTTCCGAACTTCTTGACCCAATACTTTATCACCTCGATGCGACGAGCATCGAGCGGTTCGGAATGACTTGCTGGAGAGCGAGATACCTTACGGCGATCTCAGATGTGTGGAAGCGGATATCCATGGGGATCTACCGAGGTCCGGCGATGGTACCCGAGGGTTGGAGACCAGAAGACATGGCTAAGAAGCATCGAGGGGAGTGGAGGACGACGGTGATTGAGGAGGAAAGGGTGAGGATGGATGGGTGCTATATCGCCGTGTGTCACTACATGTGAGTCCTCTCATTGCCAAGGTTGAGCAGCTTCGATTGGCTGAGTAGTCGTCCGGGTGCTGGAGATCAGTGGGTCACAGTAAGTCGGTAGTGACAAATTGACCAAAATTGATGAAGTGCGCTTCGCCGTACAGATTACTCATACTAGTGCGTATCCTACTACTCGCTGTGGTAGTTGGGCTGATTGTCTTTAGTAACATACCACCGTTTCCTTCGCTTCTACCCTGATGGCTCGGTCATCTCTTTCCTTACCACCGAGCAGTGAGATACTCCTTCGCAAAATCGATCGTTACTGAGTCTTAACCCTAGCCCATCCGAGATTGTTCCTATCGTCCGGCCATCTTTGCGTAGCAAAGGCCTGCATTTCGGCCGATGGCGATTGCTGCGTTCCGAGCATGCGTCTGCCGATCAGCCCGACGGCAGAAACAGCAAGAGTGGTGCTCGTATACTCATCAATGACTTGCTCGAACCCGGAAACGAAGTACCTAAATACGAATTCGAAATGGGACTCGCTCTTCGAGAGACTGGCCGAGGACGGTCAGTAATTCTCATCGAGCGGAGGTACGAAGTTGAAGCGGAGTAGGTGGAATAAGCTGGATATGTCATCATACAGTTCGATCAATCTTGCAACCGGAGAATCTCTGGCATTATCGCTCAAGCATCAGAAGCCATTCTACTTCTCAAAGTTGGTCTTTCCGCATCTTTTAATGTCTGGACGAGTTGCTGATGTACAGTGCGTTCAGGGTGAAGTCGTACAACCCGCCTTTCTGAGATGCATTGCCATCCTGATAGTTCGATGGAGCACAAATTGGCTTGTTAGCAGTCAAGAACGAGAAGTCCGATTGACTGGGAGAATTCCAGCCCTTGATTCCCACTTTCTAACGGTCTTCTCCACCTTCCCTCATCCCTCTCCTTCTGCAAGACTCCCCGGATGGCCTGCTCTCGCTTTCTCTCTTCCTTTCCTGGATGTCAAGACTTTCTTAACCTCCTTATCCCTCCTTTACTCTCAGACGAACTAACACGCTGACACGCTGAATTCGGGGGAATGATGGGGCACGACAAAGGAAGCTACGGTCTCGTAGTACTGCAAAGGAGGCGTACCATCTTTGATTTGATTAGGTATCGCCTTTTGACAGTGCTAACAACCTCTTGCATCATGCTCACGCTCAAGCAACCAGTATATACGGTCTTACTGCTCGTCGCTGTGGTCACGATCTCAGAAGTCTTCGCTGCGAAAGATCATGGGCACGGCGATATGGCAATGACCGGATCGACGGACCTGACCTCATCATCTACCGACATTTTAAAAGGGCGTCATAAACCCTTGAGTGGGCCAGACGGCGACGGAAACAACACAATTACATCGTGAGTTCATCCCGCAGGATGGAGAACGGTGGACTGAAGTGATTCAGATGGCTCAAGCAGCTCGCTATGTGCGGGATGGGAAACGATCTGTCCCTCACCTTAATCTACGCGGGCTACGCTTTCGCAGCCATCTCTCTCCTTAGGCTTGGGTCGAGACTCAAAGACGAGATATCGCTCGCGAAGGCTACTATATATGGCTTGCGATGTATCATGGGTGCTTCTTCTGATATTCGTACCGGAATGAACCAGTACTGCGGACGAGAGAAGGGTCGAGAGGTACTTCACACATGCTCATAGGAAACCTCTAGGCCAATAGCATGCTCGTCCATCACGATCCAACCAAGACGTACGTTATAAGTACATAGTCGTTTGCATATACCGGAACGGACATGATTGCTAGCAAGATGATATATTTACGGTCGGAGCATTTGACTTCCACCTATCACTCCGCCACCGCCTTAGCCCCATCGCACCGCCTTAGTTAGTCGCCGTAGCGGAAGCGCGCTTGAGAAACTGGATGAAGTCATCATCGTCATCATCGAGTGGATCAGACGACGTCGCCGCCATGGTGGCATTCGAGACGGAGGAGGTCGGGTCAGCCACGATACGAGGCGTAAAACGAGAAGAGTTCGCTGCACAACGTCAGCAAAGCGCATTGTCTTTGAAGTACCTCACCGCTTGGTGCGATGGATCGAGAGACAGTCTTGCTGGATGGACCATGACTGATGAAGGGACTAACCGTCGACCTTGCGGGCATCTGCACTTCCTCGCCATCTTCAGCTTGCGATTGGTGTGAGACTCGGTAACCTCGAGAAGTGCGGGTACTGCAACCGACAGTGACGAAAGGGGCTGTATAGACACTCGCTTTGGAGGCCGGAGGAGGGCTGCTTTCCAGCTTTGGTTTCTTGCGTACCAACTTGCTCAAGTCATCATCTTCGAACAGCCATGCCGGTAGGCCGTCGTGCATTTGTGGCTTGCTTGGTTCCGTATCGAGGGACATATTGGGTCGTTGGGTGTTTTCGAATGAATCGGATTCCTTTAGACTGTCGCCATCGTTTCCAGTCTCGAGAGACTCTTCCCCCTCCATCCCCCAGTTGCCGTTTTGATGGCTTACATCATCCTCGCGCTCGATCGCTGGCACATGGACTACCTTCGAAGGCCTGTCCGCAGACCTCGGCCGCTGAGCAGAGCGCACCGGAGTATCGTCCGAGAGTTCGTCTTCGTCTTCTCGAGATCTTTTAATAGGCTGGGAGAAGAAACGGCTAGTCTTCCCATCGCCATTCGAGAGTCCCGCCTGTTGCATCTCGACTCTTCTTTCCGCGCGCTTGGTTCCTCTTTGTGGTGATGAAGCGTCAGTAGCTGAGCCACGGTTCATGGATCGCCTCGAATATGGCGCAGGTTCAGCATAACTTAGATCAACAAGCTCGTCTCCGTAGTCGGATGAGGACGGATTGAGAAGGAACAAGGGATCGGACTTCCTCTTCGGCTTCTTGTCGAGCTGTACTATGCAAGTAAGCCGTGAGCCAGACCGCGCTCACCCTCTGCAGCCGGCCTGGGTTTCTTCCTCCCCTCAGGTACAACCTTGCTTGGCCCACTCGATAACTGAGGCGGTTTCTCCAATCCTTCCCTACAGCATTTATGGCCACACCACGAGGGATCTTGGCATCTATGCGAGCATTTATACCTTCCGTCGGGAAGCACCTCCGCAACGGCATTCGTGTGCGACAGCGGGACTGATTTCGGACCTGGTAATCGTCAGTCAAAGCGTAGTAGGTCGGCCTCGTACTTGTTGGTCTGGGCCGCTCATCTTCCTGCGCGATCGTTAGCACCTTTCGCCCTTTTGGCTTACGTCTTCTGACGACTCGGTGTCTCTCTCGTCCGGAAACGCGGATGGCGGGAGGTCCGGCTCATATACTTGCGTCGTTGCGCAACCAGACACCTCGTCGGCTATACCTAATCAATTTCGGGACAGTTCAGTATACCTACCTCCTGCGAAGAGTATGACCTTCTGTCCAGGCTTATCGAAGGTTACGTCGATAGTAAACTCTTCGTTCCTTTCCATCTTGGCTGCCCTGCGACGGCATGTCAGCTCTCCACGAGCCTGAGTGAGATTCGACGTACGGTTGTCTCCGATAATCCAAGAACAGACCATCGGACCGATACAAAAGAGCTGAGAAATTTCGATAGACGCCCTTCTCTTTGCTGTCGGTTTTGGGTGACGGCTTCTCCACTTTAGGTTGTCCGAGGGATGTCACAGTCACATGCAGCGCAACGGTGGGACAGGAGTGGGGTTTGGATTTGACACTTTGCTCACTGGCGGAATCAGTCGAAATATAAGTTTCGGAGGACACGTACACAATTTTCACCGTATACCGAGGCATTGCTCTGGCTTGCGCCATGACCTGTTGACTGTCAGAGTCGCCTTAGACCGTGCGGCAAGTCACCTTCGATCCGAATGGATGTACGCGATGCACCCAATGCTGAATCATTTCGGCGCCTCCGTTTATCAACTGTTCGAAGGCTAGAAATGTCAGCGTTGTGGACACGATACGCTCACTTGTGATACTGTTCGCCTCGAGACCTCGAATGGACTGTGGTCCTGTTTCGACTATCATCGAAAGACACTCGACCAGTTCTGGCGCACGCACCAATACTTGTTATCTGTCTAAAGATAGTTGCTTTGTCCTCCCAAGATTTCCCGCACACGATATGCAACAGCTCTAAGGCGGCTCGGGACGTCGGTCCGTACTTACGCTCGAAGCAGACCTGGGCGATTGCTGACTGTCAGCTGCAGTTGTTCCAGGTTCCTTACCCTTAGCGATGCGGGGAGCAGATTGATAGATTGCCATCAGAGTTTGATGCGGGGAGGTATTTTCAGTCTTGGTATAGTATTGATCGATATTGACGTTGTTGAAGCAGACCTGAAGGTACAGGAAAACTTTATCGCTGAAGATCAGCCTCAAGTCGACTGCTGTGACTTACGCATATTGTCTGACCTGCTCGTCCAGATTGTAAAGGATGTCTGTACTGGTCCTGAGCTTATTGAGTAACTGGTTTCGATCAGCTCAGTCACTCCCCCTCGTCGAAAGACTTACAGCCGCTTCTCCAGGGCGGATGCGCAGATCCACGAATCTAGCATTTGATCAGTGCACATCAGTGGATGAACCGACTCTCTGGCGCCACAGAGGATCTCTAACAGATCCCGGACGTCGTGATTGTCCCGAACCCGCATGATACTACACATCTGACGGATCAGCAAGACAATCTGGATATCGAAAACCGACCGTTCCGTATGCTAGGCACGATAGGTTTCAGCAATCGCTCGAAGGGGAAATGACTTACAGATGATGCAGCTGCTCATAATCGATCCGTAACTGTATTGCTATAAGCGCTGAAACAGCGGATGACCGTACGGTGTGACTTTCAAGCCCAAGCGTAATCCCTCCTCCTCTTCGGTTATGGCTTCGTCATGCTGCACGAGATCGTTATTTTCCAGGTTGTCCAGAGCATGCTGGGAACTAAATCAGTTTCGATCGCTCCAAAGGACCCACCTCGACGTAATGATCCAGCCATTCTTCCCATGACATTTGATCCGTCCTGTTACGAAATGCTGCAGCGGCGAAAGCGTAGTGTTTCGGGTTTTGCTGGATTCGGATATACAGGAAGGAGCTATGCAGTATGAGACTATCATAACCTCGTTGCGCACCTTCTCAGCCATTCCTGAGCGGACTTCAGGGAGGTGATCGTCTTTAAGCCGATCTCGCTGTTGAGGTCTTCATAACCGTCAGCTTAGCAATGCAGTAGGGAGGTTTCCTTACGTTCGGTAAGATTCTCATGCAGGCAGCTTTCCAACAAAGTCGTCGAAGCAAGCATGTCTTCATACTACGGACGTAATGAGCGGAAATAGAATCACATCGTCACGCTTACCTGCTTGGTTTTCGCCTTTTCGCACATGACCTGACGGGTCAGCTTAGCGGCATATCCTTACTCACAATGACAGTGCCGCTCTGATCGTATTGAGGTCGTCCTGCACGTCCCATCATTTGCTACACAGACAATTAGGTGGATACCAGCTCATCACGGATGCCTACCTGGATATCAATATCGGAGTACTCTTTGAACCCAGCTACCGGACCATTCCAGGTCATGGTGCCCTTGATGATAACAGTGTGAGCTGGCAAGTTCACTCCGACTGCTAATGTCTAAAGTACCATCAGCGATTATTCGAAATCGCGCAACTTACAGAGGTGGACACAATCATGTGCAATGCCCCTTTCTTGAAGGCTTCCTCGATATCCCGTCGATCGGAGAATTCTAGACCGGCATGATGAATTGCAATGCCACAAGCAGTGAGCGCCGCAATTTTTGCATCCCTAAGGGACAATTTGTGACTGGGATGGTCAGCAAGCAGCGATATTACTGACCTACCCTGGAGGATGTATCCATGGAAGCCGATGACGGTGACTTTGACCTTCTAAGTACAGCTTGAACACATGTTCCGCTGTCGCCAGACAAGCTGAAGCCGAATCAGCAGATCTCGAAGGCAACGCTCAAATCTACATCTTCGAGTGGGGCAGAACACCAGGACCGGCTTGCTCTCACTGTGCCTTATGAGCAGCGGATAAAGCTCCTTGTCGAGCCTAGCAGCGAGGCCCCAGTCACCGCCCCCGTCGAAGCCGTATACTTCGCGCTTCAGCTTAGTTGGGCGGAACTCTTCTCCAAACTACTTGCAATCAGCCGTCGCAAATATCGCTCATTAGGTGCCCACCTTGAAGACCTTGGCCTTGGGCATGTCTCGTATGATCTTGCTGACGTGATTGTCGTCCTTCGGCCCATCAACTCCCCCGCCCTCATATATGCCCGTTGCTTGAGGCTCAGAGCTCGGTTGACCAAGCCAACGAGCCACATCGTCAATATTAAGCACCTATTACACGTGAGAGGCCGATCGCAGACTTGGGAAGCATACCGATGCGCTGACGGCGACGAAGCGTATATGATCTCCGCGCGTCTTCATTCTCGACACCACTACCTCCAAAGTAGCCCCCCTCGATTCGCGAAGGATATGGACCTGTAGCTCACGTCATCGCAAAGCATGTATTTGTCTACGAAAACCACACACCTCGTCAATCATGATCAATGCGAGTTTATTGAGGAATCTGTCGATATGACTACCCTTTCGTGTAAGAGCATCCCATTTCTCGGGCTATTCCGCATTAGCATGACTACGGAAGATCTAGCTTACTGTAGTGACGATCAAACGGGCTTCTTTGAGTTTGTTGAGCGTGCTATTGGTCGCTCCAGTATCGCCAGTCACTTCGATACCTGCATTTCTTCAGCCCGACTTGTCTCACATCGAGGTCTCGCTCACATTGCCATCCGACATATTGCATTCGTTCTTGCCAGTCTTTCGCCCTTTCATTGCAGAGTGCCTAAGTGTATATTCAGCGACTCCCAACCCGTTCCATGGAAAACCTACCTTGGTCGGAGCCATGTAAATCGCCAACGGTGCGTTCTTTGAGGTAGGACCCCATTGCTCTTGGAGTCGAAGAAAGGCAAGGTCGAAAATCGTAGTCTTCCCAGAACTAGTAGGAGCTGTACAACAACGATCAGCATGGCGATGTCTGAGCATAAGACTGACCTGATACAACGAGATTGTCATCGGTACGATAGGCCTGCTCCTAAGCTTGGTCCACGCAGGCTGAATCTCCGCTCACAGAATGGAAAACCTCGCTTTGCACTTCGTTGAAGTATTTCGAGGGGAACCGAAAGAACTGTCGGCACATGTCGGCTGCACCCCGTCAGCCATACGCCTATCTCAAAAGCAAGCAGCCTACAGAGTTCGGTCAGAGGAACGAGAGGGATGCCGTTGTTACCAAACTCGTCTGGTCCTTTCGTATCCAGCTCGCGCTTTCGCAAGACCCGAGCCGTAGCTACCGGCTCAGCCGGGACCGCCGCTGCTTACCACATCAGCCTCGCGGTAGAATATCTCCATGTCACACTCACCCTCCTGTGTAGCCATATCGACTACTTGAATCGCTTCTTCACCCCATATCTCATCCTTAAAGTCCTCTTCATCCCCTTGACCCGGTTTGTCCCCTTCGAAGGTGGGTGGCGTGTTGGAGTGCCTCTGGGCCTGCTTCACCTCGACGATCTGCTCTTTGTAATCATTTCCAAATGTACCGGGGTGCTCTGACTTTGATGGAAGTCGGGTAGAGAACGTGGGGTTGGTGTCGAAAAAGGAATTACCAGTAGCACCTTGGATCCGTGGCTTCAGTTTGAGAAGCGTTGAAGACGATCCATGACGGTTGGAGAATAGCATGGGAGCAGTATGAGGGGACGGTTTGAGATCCGTACTGGGCTCAATTCTCGGTAGAATCAGGTTGCGACGCGTCCTGGCGGGAGTAGGTGAGGAATCTGAATAAGCTCATCAGCAAGTCCGTCGTGACTTTCCGTGAGATCATCCTCACCGAAGGATATGTTGTTCGAGACAGGAACCTTGACATCCTCCTGGTGAAGACCATCAGGCGAAGAGTCAGTCAGTCCTCCACTATACCGGCCATACTGTGCGGCACGGGGTCCGAGCATAGCACCGTCTACAGTGGGCGAATCCTCGCACATGGCGAGCAGCTCGCTGATGGGCTTACGCTTCCCCATGGTGGGAGAAATGGGATGGAGGTAAAACGGATGAATAGCAAATAAAGGAAGAACGTAGAAATGGGAGGTAGAAGTTGAAATCAGAAATGGAAAGGAAAGGATGATGGGAAAGCAGGCCCGTGCGGCGCTAAAGTGGGTGGCGGATGGAAGGTCTCAGATGGTTGACGTGACGTGGATGATCAAATAGGATGACCCTGAAGTGCATGCATGCATCATTCCTTGATCTCGAACACAATCTGCCTGGCTTCAGTTTGCTTGCCATTATGCAAGGGCAGGTCCTCACCTTCCCGCTGTTCTTATTCGCTTCCATCTCCTTGTGCGCATCCACCACCTTTTCCCATGGAAACACCTCATGCACCTCAACCCTCATCTTCCCCTTCTTAATCAGAGGCAAAGCGTTCTCCTCGAACCGTCTCAACAGGTCCCTCTGATACTCAGCGGTCCGGCTCCGCAACGTCGACCCTTTCAAAGTCAACCGCTTGAACAGGAGCTGGATGAGGTTGGTGTCTGGAGGGAGGACGGGTCCTGACATGAATGCCAGGAAGACCATCGTACCATCTCGTCGAAGGAGGTTGAGGTTGGAGTTGAAGTAGTTCTTGCCGATGAAGTCGATTATCAAGTCGACGCCGTCATCCACCTTCTTCACCTCCTCCTCGAAGTCTAAGTCCTGTTTGGAACCGTGATGCAATGCTGAACTGAGGACGGCTCACTCTGCGTCTTGTAATTGAATACATGTAATCTTTGACTGTCTCCGCCAAGCTTTTTCAGGAACTTCACCTTGTCATCTGTCCCACATGTCGTGAAGACCTTGTTTGCCTTCCCAACATGCACTGCGAGGTCGATATTGAGCCAATATATCCTGCCTAGTCAGGCAATTCAAGCTTACAGGCAAGTTGTATAGCAGCAACCCCAACTCCCGAAGCTCCCTACTCAAGTCAGCTCAGCCTCCACGATAATCCAGAGTCCCATACCGCATGTATCAATACATTTTGGCCCTCCTTCATCCCTCCTTCCAGGAACAACGCTTGGTACGCTACACCCTCATCAGCTCTCCTCTCGCCTTGTAAACCATACATACCTGTCATCCAGTTCTCTGGTAAGCCCGCCGCTTCAACCCATCCAATTTCCTTCGGCTTGTGCAGCAACATGCTCTCCGGCGAGACGATATGTTCCGCATATGCTCCCTACCCGGATCAGCCTTTCCCTCAGTATGGATCACAAGACAGCTCACACCGTAAGCAAGACCAAACACCTCATCACCCTCCTTGAATGTCGACGCCCCTTCTCCGAGCTGAGTGACGGTCCCAGCGAACTCAACTCCCATTATGGTCTTGGAAGCGTCTGGTGGTAACGGGTATTTGCCCTCTCTTTGCAAGAGGTCCATACGGTTCAAGCCGAAGGTCTAAGGGGAACATGAGGCTATGTTCCGCTCGCGAAGACTTTACTGAGAGTTTATTCACCTTGATCTAGCAGCAGAAGACGAGTCGACATGATCAGCATTGCTTGCCCAGGTTCTCCGGCGAGGTAGGATTGAGCAGGTTCATCGCTCACCTTGACCTGTACTTGTCCCTTCTTTGGGATTGGAGTCTCCTCTTCGCCGATATACAGGTTTTCTGCCGGTCCTTTCCCATCCTTGATCAATATCGCCTTCATTCTCGCTGAGCTTTTCGTGAATGTCGAGAACGGAGCAAGTCGATGTGGGTGGTACCGGTTGACGTAGCGTGTTAGCGGATCCGCTCGAGGTGATCTAATCTGAACAGTGAGTAGTCGAATTTGGTTAGTCGCGGCCGAACGATTGAAGATGATGGAGATTGACTGAGGGGTGAGAAAGAGGGCGCGGCTCATGTGGTTGGGCAAGGGAACGGAAGATGTCGGATCATGAGACTTGTAAATGACGGTTTAGCGGGACTGACTTTATAATCCGAAAGTGACTGCCTCCACCAGGTGTAACCGAGACCGGATAGCTCCGGTACAAGCGGAGCTGTAGATATCGATTTCCTCCCCCTTAAACCTGCTGCACAAGCGATCACTGGGTACACTGCACGGTAGATTCATCTCATGCCGATAATTCATTTGTGATGGCACTATGCCTCAGCTAGCTGTCGAGTGATGGGCTCTCCCAAAAGCTACCAACCCATCTCTCGCCCCTAGACTCTCCCAACTCCTCTTCACCAGATCCCTCAATTCCCCTATCCTCACCCTCGTCTCCTCCCCTTCCGATCTCCTGATCATCTTCCAGACCCCGTCCATCTCTTTCCGAATGGTTTCTTCGTCCCGATATACTCTATCCCATTCGCATATGTCCTCCGGTACTGATCATCCGCGGATTGATAAAGCTGTACACCGACTTTCCGTTCTGCCACTTACACTCTCTCCGCCTGGTCGCAAGCGGATGATAGTGCGAAAGAGACGTACGAGGGCTGCATCGACGGGTTGATCGCCAGACTACGGAATCGTGACGAACGGTAAACCCGCCATGATCCCTTCGATACATACTCGAACATCCCATATGTGACTATTCGTCAGGCCAAGACCTCCCTTTACTTTCGACTCACGATGTAAAAGCTAGTCGCAGGATGGGCAAGGACCATCTTTTGCGGTATCCAAGAGCTGAGCAAACCTCTACCGCTCTGCTCGACACGCTTTTTCGTATCTGTTGACAGCTCAGCGTTGGCTGATGCGACTGCGAAGATGAAGGGTAACGGTGGTTCGGCGGCGAGTAGCGATGCGATGAGATAGTCTGCTAGCTCGGAGCGTTCAATCCAGTGTGAGATGCCGAAACTATACATCAGCTCCATCGTGGTTGCCACTCACCTGACATAAGCCATGGAGCGGGTTTCATAGTTCGCTTGACAACCGTTCAAAAACCTCAAGGACCTCCCAGCATCCGTCGGGAACCTGGGGTTGTTCACTACCGGAGGGATCGCTTCTACTCCTGTTCCCTGAGTCTGACTGTACCCAAGCGCGAAGAAGGGCATCTTGCAACCCACTCCGGTGCACGCTTCATCCTTCAGGCTCGAGCTCAGGTGTACCACTCGTGATGAGCCCATCCGCAGGAGGGGCGAGCAGGAAACCCTGCATCGCCGCGTTGAGGGTTTCCTGCTCGCCGCGTTGATCTTTCGTCGATCAGGGGCATCAGCTCCAACACCTTGCTGTTTGAGTTCGAAGTATCGCATCGGTGGGAGGTAGGTGTATTTGGAGGATCCGATCGGGATCTTTGATGTCATACACCGCCTGGCAAGGTCAGCATAAATTGGATGAGGCAAACGAACCTTTGTCGAGAGCTTGTCCATCGTCTGAATGCGCTTCTTGAGCATGCTTTACCTCCTAAGCGTTCTCACAAAGCCTTTCGAGCCGGTCAGCGAGAGGAAGAGAGCGAGAAGGCAAACAACGGACAAACTCTCCAGAGGAAAGCTGAGGTAAGGCTGGTAGACGCCACGAGACATTCGAGCTTGACAGTACGAAGGCCACATTCCGAGCCAATCGCACGAACCCTCGGAAGCCAAGCGAGAGTCATCCTGATCTGCCAAAACCCACTCAGCCATACTTCAAGCGAGGAGAAATCGCTCACATGGACGATCGCAACCCTCGGAACAACACCGCATCCCCCCTCCCCATCTCCAGACAAAACCTTTCCTCAACGAATCATCGAAGTGAGCTTTGAACTCTGTTCAAGAGCGCCTGACTCGGTATCGGGTATATCTGGACCTCTCGGATCGATCACCGGGAATATCCTGAGTCGTTTCTCGAGTTCGGAAGCGATCTCGGGATGAGCAGACAGTTCCTGCCGTATATGCCTAGCTCCGCACCGGTCGACTAGGCGAGTCGCTGATAAGGACGGAAGGACTTTCAGTTCAGCGTATTGAGTACGATATGAATGGACGGGCGTAAGTGACCCCTTGCCTCATTAGTGAGGATATCAGAACCGGCAGGACCTACCAAGCGGAGTGTAGATCGCTACAAAGTGTGAAGGTTCTTACATCTCTCCCTCATTTCGTGTTGTGTTGAGGTGTATAAAGTTGGGAAACACGAACGGGAGGTTCGTATACCGCTCACTGCGGGGCTCATTTAGTAGAACCTCAGTCAAACGGCGATTTGGAGGCTATATGATCCCCTTCTCGTCTCGGACTTCAGGAAACACACCACCGCACAGCCGTGCCTGAAGATTTCAGTACGACTCTACTGTAAGAATTGTAGATGGCACGTCTCGAGTTTAGCTATCCACTTTACGATACCCAAACTGCACCTCAGCTTTATCGGTCGCTCTCAATCGAATGCAGTGTCTGAGAGCCGATCGAATGCAACGTCTTGATGGCCGATGACCACTCTCACCGGCCATCGATCTTTTCTATCCGATGTTCTATCCCGCCAATTAAACCGCCGAGCCCTCTTCGATCCGACCCACACTTTCCCTTCCCAACCGACCATTACCGGTATTCCCACCCAAGAAGCAGATGATCCCTTACAGCCGAGCAAGGCGAAGGTCTTGAACTATGTGAGCGAGGAAGAGACCATCCGGAACGATTATGCCGCTTGGTATGGCGTCTCGGGCGAGTTTGAGAGTAATCATATCCTCGGAGCTGGTGATGAGGAGATCTGCGAGGAGTGCGTCGGTCCCATATCACTTTGTATCCTGAATCTTCGCTGATCCGAGTGTTGGCCAGGTATCCAGCCCTTCGCCAACTAATGAACCTAAAATCTCAACTCACAAACACTCACTCTCATCCACCGCTATACCACCATCTCCCCTCAACCTCCGCGACTGACATTCTCTCCTCAATCACTCCACACAGATTCGACGTGATACTCATTACCCCTCTCGCGAATTGGGACGAGACTTCCCTCCTCCCTATTCGGGCGATATCAGCCGATCCAGGCTTCGTCTTCCTCTGGGTTGGGCGAGGAGATTCTGACGGGATGGAGAAAGGGCGGGAATGTTTCGCCAAGTGGGGTTTTCGGAGAGCTGAAGATATAGTCTGGGTGAAGACGAACCGAGGAGTAGATCAGGACGCGACAGGAGCTGGAGCTGGAAGAGAGAATGGAGCTGGTGCTAGTGGAGGAGGACTGTTTGCTAGTCAGAAGGAACATTGTCTTATGGGCATACGGGGGACCGTTAGGAGAAGCACCGATACGAGGTTCGTTCATTGTAATGTCGATACGGATGTTATGGTCTGGGAGGATGCAGGTATGTTGTCTTTCTGAAATCGTGTACTGCACTTGGCTGACTTGAGCAGGGGAACCCGATGGATCGAGGTTCCCGCCGTATCTCTACACATTAATCGAGAACTTCTGTCTCGGAACCCGCAGACTCGAGCTATTCGGTCCACCATCCCGGGCTCGTCGAGGATGGGTCACCGCGGGTCTCGATCCACCTGCAGACCCACTAGCCTCGGATGTGCAGAAATTCGATACTACGACATACGCAAATTTTTTACCAGAGAAATCAGATGGTCGGGACGTCCAACCTTTTCATCAGGAGATCGAGATCCTCCGTCCGAAATCGCCTACGAGGCGGGGGAGGGCTGGACCTCCCAGCTCAGGACCAGGTCGACCCCCGCCAAGAACGCAGCAGCAATACCAACAGCATCAGCAACAACCGGGCTTTGGGAATCCTGGTCAGCCCATGATGGGGATGCAACCTGGATATGGGTCCCTACAGCAACCGATAGGGTTTGGAGGAGGTCCGATGAGTATGATGGACCCAATGGGAATGAGTTTGGCTATGGGAGCTATGGGATTCAATCCACAGATGGCGTACATAATGGCGATGAACAGCGGTCAGCCGGGGAACCCGATTTGGATGGGCCAAGGGTATGGAGGGATGGATGGAATGATACCAGTATACCGAGGGATGACTGGGATTGGGCAACAGGGATTTGGCGGGATGAACCTGGGTCAAGGCTACAATCAAGTCTACAATGGCGTGGGCGGGATGGGTCAGCCGGGATTCAACGGCACAGAAGGGATGAATCAGATAGGTCACGGTTTCGCCGCAGTGGGAAGATTCGATCCCACGGGACAAGGGTATAACGGGATGGAGCCCGTGGCTCAAGGCTACGAAATGGATGGTCAAGGCCAAAATGGGATGGGCTGGCAGGGACAGTGGCATCAATAACGATATTTGGATGATAGATATGACCTTGCATGATATAAGTACAGCTCGTTACGACTTCAGTGGTATCTCATCGGCGTCACTCACGTTACCCGGCATCAAGCCGAGTCTCGTCCCCTATTCTCATAAGCTAGCTCGTAAGGAAGAGCTCCACTCACTGGGTCACCACCGCCCATCCTTCGCCCGGCTCAAAATCCCCAGGATCCTCATCGCCTAACAGAGGGCTCTTCGGACTCTTCCTCGTTGACAACCGCTTGACCAGCCCTTCCTGCGGTGTGATATCAACATCCAAGCTCAAGCTGTTCCTTCCTCCCGAACCTTGCTGGTCTTCAACCCGAGGATTTGCTAATGACTTGCTATGACCCGGCAAATCGGCTAAAGGCGTCTCGGGAACAACGGTCGATGAAGACCTCGCTTTTTGTGGTGTATTGGCGGGTGACGAGGAGACGTGCACCTCGACGCGAGGTTTGTCCTCGTCCGGAACGTCAGGGAAGGATTTCAGGAAAGATGGGTCGATGGGCGTGGATGCGCCTGTGCGAGAAGGACCGTTCTTATCGATAGGTTGAAGGGCGTCGGGATCGTCCTTCGGGGCGGAGGGAAAGGTGGGAGATGAGGTGTGTTCACTAGGGGGCTCGTCATCGACAGGGCGGGACACCGGTGTGGCTTCGAGGGCGGAGTCATCTGATGCTGGTTGAGCAATCGGCGCTGGCTCTAGGTGGACCTGTATTGGCTTATGAGATAGGGTCATTTCCTGATCTTGCGCCGCAGAATCAGGAGCAGGCAGTATGGAATCTGTATCATTCGAGTTCCTCTCGTCTGGCGCGGGTGAGGGCTGGTCGCGAGTTCGATCCAAATCCGGTCGCGTAGCATCAGCCGAAGGGGTATCCCCATCCTCCCCATGCTCCCCCTCAGTTGACTGTGTATGCAACCCTCGCGTCTCGTCTGTACCAACGTACTCCGCCTGAAACCCCTGAGTACCGCCTTTCGTACCTCCCGCTGTGAGCTCTTTCCCCTCATAACCACCGGGCGGACTTGGCGGTTGCACCTCAGATTGGTACATCTCGTCCCCTGTCCTCTTTCCCGCTTCCCCACCCTGTTTCCGCTTCTCGTCATCGGGTATGACGTGTTCGGCCAGATTGTGAAAATTGCCCACTTCCGCCATGCTATTGACTGGGTTCGGGTCGATGGGCTGTTCTGAAGGATTTGGTTTATCTATCGCCAACTCTCCAGCTTTCAAGGCCTCCAGGTCGGCCGCTTTGTTCGGGTCGTCTTCCCTATCCGGTCCGGGTGTTAGATCCCGATGTCTCGCCTCCACACCTAACACCTCGAGCCTCGTCCCAAGATCCTCCATGTCCCCGTCACCAGCCACGCTCCCCTCTCCTCGAGCACTACCTTCAAGATCCCGCCTAGCCGCTCGAGGCGTCCCCATGGGAGTACTGATCCCGCTCACATCGTTCAACATCGCCTGCTGCTCTTCACTACTCGTCAGGGACGGGTCGAACTGCGCGGCGAGGGATGATGAGACGCTCGGAGCGAATGATCTAGGTGCTGATTGCGACGAGAGACCTCGCTCCATCTGCTCGGCAGCTGCCAGCTTGAGATTCGATGGAACGAGGTCGTAGTGAGGTGACGACATATCTGAAGGTAGCTCGAAGTTATGACCTGCTATCGGTGTTGACGGTACTGATAGCTCCGACGTCTCCTCGCCTGCCTCCGCTCGGGTGGAAGAAGGGGTAGCAGCGCCAGGACCGCCGTCATCTGGAAGTGTGGAAGCGAGAAGAGCAGATGGAGGACCTCCACCAGGCGACGTAGGAGGTGAAGATGACCTCGAAGTGACGGGACTAGTCGAGCTTGCCGCTGCGGCGGAAGCGACAGACGAATCCACCGAACCAGCGGGACTGGCTGATCGTCCACCAGGTTTAGGCACGTTGCCCATACTCGGTATCCTATTCCCAATCAAACCCTTAGTCTCGGACGATCTCCTGAGTCCGCCGACCATTCCTGCAGTCTTCGGATCTAGGGTTGGTAAACGGTTCCCAACGAGCCCGCCTCGAGAAGGTGAATGTGCTGGTCCGGCTTGGCCGAAGGGGTGATTGAGTACAAGAGGTACGGCGGCGGGGTTATTGAATCTTGCTATGCGGTCTTTGAGGGTTCCGGAGACTGCTCGGGGCTTGTCGTTGCCTCCTGGTGACGAAGAGTTAGAGCCCGGCGCGGTGAGAGAGGAGGGAGGGGTGCTTGACCTGAGATCAGCGAATCAAGGATTATCGAGACCTACATCGTGATCGGTGGATCCTCTATGCTCTCGGAACGATCAATGTACTGCCACTGCTCATCAGTTCAGCCTGAATATCTAGTTAAGCAAGAAGAACAACTTACCTGGCTAGTCGCGTGCAGTGTGAAGAGAGACGTCTGCAGCCCTGCACACGCTCTGAAGGTCCTGCGAGGTATCCAGCGTTTACTATCGAGGCCTTGCCCAATGCTCGTTCATCGATTGAGTAGTCAAGATCAAGCACACGACACGTAAGATAGATCCGATGCTCACCCAGTAGTCAAAGGAGTGTCGCTGGTGAACGCCGCTCAAGCCACAGTCATGACTCGTTCACTCTCCCACGGTGTTATTTCTAGTCGCGCCTCATTTGTTGACACCTTGGCTCTACTATCAGTCCTTCTCATATCAAGTATCATAGCTTGTCTGTATCATGCCGACGCTACAAAGAACACCACCACAGCGCGTTAATCTCCCTCCTCTTCCTTCTTCACCAGCAGCAGAGGCCGACACGACATTGCCGACCCCCTCACAAGCTTTCAGACTTATGAACCCGGGGGTCCGTCGTACCCCTCCTTCCGGCTCGACAGCTCTTCCTCCTCCCAAAACGACCATCACAGCCGCGATGACTACACCGATGGAGGTGGAAGAAATACGAGGGCCAGAAGCTGGGCCTTCGACGACACCTCCACCTGAAATTCCTACCTCCTCAGCCGATATTCGCACTTCAGCTCCCATCACGCCAGCACCTAAAACACCTCGATCAACGAAGAAGACTGCTTGGAAAGCTACGACTGAGCCCGCCGTACCGATACCAATATTCGATGTGGATCGAACATCCGAAGACTGGGGCAAACGCTACGATATCACGCTTGATACGCTGGAATTAGCCATCCGTGCTGGCGCTCAGAAATGGACGTGAGCCTTCTCCCCTTATCCATTTGTAGACTTTTCAGGCTGAGTTGAGGCTGGTGCTAGAGCGAAGAACCTTGAGCAATGTTTCCCTCTCCTCGCAGCCCAGCATAAGAAAGTCATCGAAGGGGTCTACATAACCTGTTCACAGAAGATGCGGACCACCATCCTTGTAAGCGTTCCTTCCCCCTTTCTAACCTAAATCAAAGCTGATCATCTTCAATCCCGTTAGGCCAATGCAAAAGAAATCCTTGAGCACTATAAAGTCGGTCCGGCGTTACAGATGATCGATCAGGTCGTCCTTGATGCTCGGGAGAACCATTCGACCTCAGGTAGACCGGATGCTTGGCGGTCAGTCTTCCGGCTGGATACATCGGCGGGCCAAGGGGATGAGCTAACAGAGCAATGTATAGTCCCGATGCGAGTCCATATGCTGTGACAACGGCAACGAACCTTCCGATCTATGATGAAGCCTATGCGTGTTTACGAGCGGAGTACATGGCTGTGAGTATGGGGTTTCCCGTTGATGAACTTGACTGAAGGTGATCATGCAGTTACACGAGGATTGTTCGTCTAGGTTTGCAGCGATCCGGGCGAAGCAGGAGATATTGAGGGAGATGGAAGGGGCGGTATCGGAAGGTGTTGTCGAGTTGGAGAAGGTAACGTTTGCCCATACATGTCGTACCATCTTCCAAGGTAGACCGCGAATAGTCGGAGACTGACTTGGCTTAGACGATCAAGCTGCTCGAAGGTTTCCCGAGCGAGGAGATGATGCAATGGATGGAAGACACCGTGGGGAAACTGGCAGGCGGGAGAGCTGCATGATTTGTATCCCTGCAACGGAGTTGGGTCTGGCGTTGTATTTCAAGTCTTACGGGGAGACAAGATGCAAGTAAAGTACAGCACTTATGACTCACGATCAGATCCACGTATGCTCCCTTCTCCCGCTTCCTTCACCTTCAATAGACTCGTCATACAGTGGCGATGTATCCATAGGCGGCCATACCTCGCTTGTTCCGCCTTCCCGCAACACCCCTCTATTAGTGTTGATCCTAGGTCGAGGTGGCGGGAACAGCGGTCTCGGAGCGTAGTCCGGACTGGTAGGCGAAGACATCGAAATGACCTTCGTCTTGCATCCCGGTTCATCGACCATCACCGTTGTTCCGGCCGTAATTGGCGAGCCGAGCGGGGAAGGCATGTAAGGTGGAGGAGGAGCGAACCAATGTGATCCTCGACGATCATTACCGAGCTTGTCGATCTTTCTCTCATCCAGCGGTATGTCTTTATCTCGCTTTCGCGAAGGGAGGAGTAGGTCGCGCAATCGTTTCCTCTCGTTTTCCGTCCGAAGAGGTGTAGGTTCTGGTGATACGCGATTGAGACCTAGCACCCGTTCGAGCCGAAGAACCATCGTCCGATCCCGTACCGCACGTTCATCAAGTACTTCGGCGAACTCTTTTGTCGCTTGTCGTATTTTCCGGCGTTCTCGGCGGACATACCAGAACCCAGCCGCGAAGAGCACGAGAACGACCGGAATAGCGGCCAGGCCCACCATGGTCGTATCCGCTTTTGTGACTAGATTCGATAGGCATACCCCTAGGCCGGACGCAAATCCGCCTTTCCCGCATGACGCGGGGACACACGAACCATACTGGAGGAGCAAGTCGTCCGGACAACCCGTGCACTGGGAAGATCGAGGACCGATACATGACCCGCAACTCGTATCGCACGTCCTACAGGTCGAGGAAATGGCGTCAAAGTAGGATGATTTCGGGCAGTATTCGATACAGCGCCCGTTTGACAAGACCGGCCGGCTAGACGGGCAGGCGAGGCATGATGATGCGGATCCGGGGAGGGAGCAGGTCGCACAGTCGGAGGAACAGGCTTGACAGGTTCCGCTGGAGTTGATGGACCCGGAAGGGCAGGTGTTGATGCAGGAACCGTTGTAAGCGACAAGGGAGGAGTTGGTGCATCGAGTACAAGAATTTGCTGAACCGATGCAGGAGGAGCAGCCGGAGTCGCAAGCTGAGGGACTAGTCAGTATATGAATGATTTGCTCGCGAAACACACACGCTGGCAAGTCCCATTGATAGTCGCGCTGCCTGTAGGAAGGAAGTAGCCGGCCGAGCAGGATTGCAAGCAAGTCCCCGACTGCAAAAGGTATCCCTCCTGACAGCTTTGACAAGTAAGGCTGGAGTAGGCCACGACCGATGAGAAAGATGGGATGGTACAGGTGAGGCATCCGGCAGGACATGCTGGATACAATCAGCTTTGTCCACGGTTACGTCATAGGGATTCCTTACAGTCGCATTCCGTCTTCGCGTTATTCACCACGAAGACCCCTGGCAGGCTAGAGAGGGAGCTATCGCATGCTCCTGTTGAGGTGTCAAAGCCGACGCAAGAGCCTGCAAGGTTGACGCGGGGAGAAGCGCAAGCGAGGCATTGGTTGGTACTCGGTCCGGTACAAGTGGAGCAAGCGGGGGAGCAGCTGAGAGTCATCAGCGATTGTCCGATGGACGCGTAAGAAAGGCACCTCTGACAAGAGCTCGAGCCAATGTCCCAGTGTTGCCCAGATGTACAGCTACCGCTTGAAGCTAGACATGTCGCCGGATCGGCCGTGGAGAGCGAGAGTGATGATGTACAGTTTGTGCAGGTCGGCGTATCGATCGTATTCTCCTTCAGCTTACATGCAGAACATCCGAGAGGGCATGCTAGTTGTGCATACTCAGCGAAACTCAACGATAGCAGAGAAGACTTACCCTGACAATCGTAGTTGGCCGTTCCAAAAAAGCCTTCTGCGCATGACGAGCATTTCTGGCTGATATCACTGGGATTCGAAATGTATCCTGCAGAACATACACAACCGCCTGATGAGGTACATGATCCGTGGAGGCAATTGCATGCTAGGAACGGTCAGCTCATCCGGATCACCCACATTTACCGACATTGCGATGAGGTGGTAGTCGTGCCGAGACATACACCCGTACCGGATATCCGTCATCGCATATAGAGCAGTTAGTCGGACACGCTAAGAACCGTCAACATCGATAACGGGACGAGTGATCCACCCAACCACCTGCACTAGATGGACCCCAGAATCCTGTCGCACAGGTGTCACACGCTGCTCCGGTCCAGCCGGCGCTACAAGCACAATTGAACGAGGTGGCATTGGCGTTCGAGGGGAGGCACCTCCCCTGTGAAGAGCAAGGGGGATCACAAGCGGCTTTGGGGGGTTCCCCTCAGCGAATCCAAATCAGGGAAAGGAAAACATACACGATGCCGCTTTGATGAAAGTCGAGCTGGACAACTCAGATGCAAGCTGGCTTGAATCCGGTATAGCGCCCCATAGAACCTGTCCGGGACTGAGCACGCCATACCAACCTTCAGGCAGGTGCACGCTCTTCCACACTGAGCTCTTCCAGCTTGAAGGTGTCCATATCGAGCTGGATCCCAGGAAATCTATTGAGGGGAAAGTGATAGGGTAAGGAGGAGACGAGATGACGAGCTGGTCCGAGGACGAGGTGATGCTTTCGTTCGTCGAGCTGGTGAAGGTGAGGGAGGATATCGTCAGGGATGAGGAGGATGTATAGGTGCCCGGGATGAGGTAGGTAAATGATGTCCGATCGGCGGCGAGGACTGATACGGATTGAGTCAGCTTCGGGGTGACAAGAGATGCAACACATACGGGGAGACTCGGAGATACCGCTGAGACAGGATGAAGGAGAGCAAACCTGGATCGCTTGAACGGCTGGCTCCTGTCAGCGAAACGATATCGAGCAGGAGAGCTAAAGCTCACTTAGCGGTAGCAAGAGGAAGTGAAGAGCGTAGGAAAGGCACATTGCTCCCATCTCGATAGCTGATGTCAGCTGTAAGAGCTTTGCAGCAGATGAGCGGATGGAAAAGATATGACAGGTCAGAAACAGGTCAATTTTTCATGCTTTCAACACTCAAGTACATCAATCGCACAATTGTCAGCGGAAGGGCCGTATTCTTTTAGCTTAGACTCAAAGAATACCAAAAAGAATCATGTTGACGTTTCAGTCAACGAGACAAACAAAAACATCATGGACACTCCTCGTTTCAGCGCTTAAAGCGGGATCGGATGCTTGACCCGAGGTTTCCCACGGTACACCTTCCTGGCCGAAGCTCTCGGCATCTGGAAGCGGTCCTATACGAGATATAGCCATATTTTACACCTCCAACCCCTCATCTCTACGCCCGTATGCGCGATGGACCTTCTCGGTCTGTCTCGCGAACCTGATACAGAACCGATCAGCGGGGCTGCCTACCTCGTCAAACTACACAAATATCTTTCTGCCAATTTACCTCGACTCGCCCCTGCTCAAAGAGGTCCACCTGCCGACGCATCCTTCCTATCCCAATCATACACCCTCCTTACCCTCGGTCTCGATCCCACTTCCGCTCCCCTCAGTCGAAACGTCAAAGTCCCCCTCACCCTTGGATTCGGTACCCCTTCAGCACCCGCAAGACAACATTCATCCAAACCTCTCCTTTTACGACTATCACCAGATCGACTCCTCTACCTCCTCCTTCGATGGCAGAGTCTCCCCCAATCTCTACCTCACGTCGGGCGGACGGACGTACCCATCGAAGCTGGTATACCTGCCGCTGCGAAAGGAGCTACAGCCGATGGGAGGGGGAAGAGGGCGGATGGGGATGTACAGAGTGTTCGGAGTTGGGTGGGGAGCATGAGAAGTGTCAGTATGGGAAGTATGGCTTCTGTCAAGACTATGCCCGGGATGGGATGGTTCAGGAAAGAAGAGAAGGTCAATGAGGGCGAGTCGCTCCATTATGCTGTGAACAAGGCTGACAAGGATGTAGATCAGATCCTGCTGGCTCTTTATACGATTTTCACCCTCCTCCCTGCTCTATTGATACATCCTCCATTCCTCTCCGATCGGCCTATAGCCGAGCTTATCGAGGCTGGAGGATATACTCAGCTTGGCGGGATCGACGTGCGTGTACCTTTAGATGTCGTGCGGAATCTCCAGATGTACGTATGACCTTGCTTAGACCCAGGGTTAAGGCTGATGAGCCAGACTCGAGCTGGAAGGCTACGATCCTCGAGGACTTCTCATCCCACCGAATCCAGGATTACGAAGTCTAACAGTCCGAGATGTCCAAGACGCCGACGACTGGCTCGACGAGCTCCTCTCCCTCCCTTCCGAAGCCGATCTCCCAGCTCAACCACGCTTTCCTCACTTACACCACCTTTCGCTTCACTCCACTACCCTCCTCTCCTTCCCCGCGCTCCCCCTTTCCCGACTCACCCACCTCGATCTCTCCTTCAACCTCCTCAATGCCATCCCCTCTTCCCTATCTTCCCTCTCATCCCTCCAATCCCTCAACCTCTCAAACAACCTGATCACTTCCCTACGTAACGCCCCTTCCGCCTTAAGCAATATCACATCACTCAACCTTTCTCGAAATCGGATAGATTGTCTCATCGGTCTCGATCGTGTCCTCGGTCTTGAGAGAATAGACGTCCGGTGCAACGAGTTGCCAGAGTCAGCAGAGGTGGGGAGATTAGCTGTCCTATCCCATGCGCGAGAAGTATGGTGCGCTAGTAACCCTTTCGACCGACCTGGAGGGAATGAGCAATGGCGGATCGAGCTTGGTGTGGCTTTTGCTGCGGAAGGAAGAGGGGAAGTGGTACTTGATGATCGGCCTTGGACTAGGACAGAATCGAGGCGGATCGAAACGTTACTCGCTTCGAGAGGTCGGACAGCGCACTCTCGATTGCACAGTACGGAGTCTACACATATCCCTCCTAGTCCAGCTAAAGTCTCTCCACCATCGACGGCTACTTCTTCAAAACCAGCTTTTCCGGGAAAGAAGAGGCGACCTAGACGAGTTATCGACCTTGACGACACGGGTGATCCGTCAGACGGCGAACCGTCAGCAGTGATAGGTGGATCATTGAGATTGCCAAATCAGCAGAGGTGATTGAGGAAGAAGAAGGAAGTGCTTCGGTACGAGTCGAGAGGAAAGATAGGAGAGCGAGGGTCAGTGGAAGTATGTCTGAACCGCACTCCGGTGCAGCCGGGAAGAATGGCACATGAGCATGGTAAGGAGGACTGTGGTTCGTGCAAGCATGCATTACTATTGCGGTCTAAGTTAGAACCGAGTACACACTATGTACAGTTGTCTTCTCGAATTAGTTAAAAACGTACGCCGTTGACGACCTTGCTGAACCAATCCCCTAGTCGGCCTCGCGATTCTTGCGCGATGGGGGTCACGGGATCGAAGAAGCTCATTTCTTGCCTCGGCTCTGGCATTGATGTGATCGCCAAAGGCGGAAGGAGTTTCGGGACAGCTGGGATGGGTTCGCTCGATGGCGCAGGTCGAGGTGCGGTACGAGGTTTGACAAAGGGTGTTGTCGGTTGTTCGGTAGTGGCTCGCTTGGTCTTGGGTCGATCAGGCGTCGTGGCGGTGAGTTGGGGGAGTCTCTTGGATTTGGGTGGGCTTGTGGGGAGTGCGAGTGGTGGAGGGCGATGTTTTGGTTGTCGGGAAGAACTGGTCGAATCGGAATCGCTTGGACTCGGATCCCTTGATGATGTTCTCGGTGGCGGGATAAGTAGAGGAGCGGACATGCTCGGCGGTGTCGTCACTCGCGATGTCGATGGGATTGGATTTGACCGGGGATGTGAGGCCATCTCGGGACGAGGCACTCTCCGCGGTGCAGGCGTTCCAAGCTCGATGAAACTCTCTCCCTTCCTCCTGTTCATATCCGACTTGGGCTTCGGCAAGCTCAGAACCGATGTAAACGCCTCCATGCCCCACTGATCCTCGTCATCGCTCCTCTCCTCCCACAGTAGCTCCCCTCCGTCGGCCAGAGGAGGTAGCGGCGGGGGCACGGCAGCGAAGATCTCCGACATCAGCCAGGCGAACTCCTGTTCCTCTTCTACGTCGAGCCACATGCTCCCATCGTCCCCTTTGTGCGGGACGGTCTCGCCTTCTCCCACTCTCCCATCTTTCGCTTGACTAGTTGCTTGACGAGGATTGGACTTCAGCCCGGGATGTTTCTTGCTGGGCTTAGGCTTGACATTACCGAAGAACCGATCGATCTCGATCAATTTCTGATGTGGCAGGGGTCGAAAGTGTTCTTTCTTCTTCGTTGGTCGCGGTACCGCTGTATTCGCGTTGACCCCAAGTAATTCAGCCGCCTTTCGAGATGCTCGACTCGGTGTGAGTGGGCTAGCTGGGTATTTTGGGCGGACATTCCGGTTCTCCGAGTCATGCGTGAAGTTCCGTTTCGTTGGACTGGGCGCCGGGCTGGTCGGTGGCGACGGACCTGGTTGGGCGCTTCCGTCGTACGCGGTGAAACGACCCAGACCAAGGTGAAGCTCGGATTGGTTGGTCGGAGCACGATATCTTCGTTGACTGGCGGGAAGAGGAGGAAGTGAGGCCACGTCAACGGGTAAGGAGAGGAAGATCCGCGAGATGTGATGGTGTGGGTGTACTGAGGAAGTAGTGCTCATAGCGGTGTTGGTACGGCTCGGGCGGGGGCGAGGGGAGGTCGGTGTACTGGGTGATCGCGGTGAGTGAGGCTTTGATACGATGGAGCGGCGCCGTGGACCTGACGATGCATCAGCTTGTCGTATATGGTGACAAAGACGAATAGCGTACTTGATGGACCGATTCCAGCGATTCGAGCATTTGCTGCGCTCTTCTTCCTCACGCGTAGTGGTCGAGTCGTACCATTGGCTCCGAACGGAGAGTCAAGGTAGACAGCTTCGAAGAAATCCGTCCCCTGGGTCTGCCTAGTCGGTGTAGTCGGACGTGTACGAGGAGCGATATCAAACGGATCGACAGGGCTGATCGGTTCGACGAAGTGGAAAGATGGACCATCCGTCTCGTAGGTCGAAACTTCATATGCTTCTGCGTTGGTTGCCATCTCAAAGTGGCGCTGATGCCGAAATCCGAGACAGGGCCGAAGTCTAACGCGTAGGGTTCAACTATGTAAAGCGAATTAGCCAAGGCGATCAAGCCGAAGCTGCGAATACGATGTCAGCGGATTCTGCACCGGATCGCTCGCATTATAGGCTTTATATCCTCAATTATGACAGTATGGCGTAAGGTTTGCTCCGCGCTTCACCTTCGGCTTTGGACTTTTTGTCAGTGACCTCTCCTGTTTTGCGTTTAGCGTATTGAAAGGTCCGTGTGCCTCGGGCTTTTTTTACGGCGAGATATGACGTTTGAGTCTGATTGTTGCGTAGATCAAGGGGGACCACAAAGAAGAGCTGGAAGAAGGGGGAGGCGACAAAAGAAGGCGATGTTGAGATAAAAGCGATGAAACGCGGGGTAATGCGTCAACCGGGGGATGGCGCGTTATGCCATTGTTCCGAAGTATCGAAAGCTTCTTGAGTCGCGTCGCATCGTGTGGCAACTGGGGCCAGGTCGGGAATTCATCAGCGTACCTGTTGAGACACATGTCCTGCCAACCCTGGCGTTGTTACATGCAAGGACAAGACAACAAAAGCTACAGCGAAATCCGATCGCCACAAGCGGGTTAAAGCGGCTATGTCGCCGAAACGCGTGTCTTTCACCTGACACGTCCAACTTTCCAAGGAAATCAATCCAAATCACTCCAAAGCCATGTCCATCCCTACCATGGCCGTCAACACCCAAAACATCACCTCGCTCTTCGGGTCCCGATTAAGCTCGGCATACAACTCGCTGCGAGGTGAATTGGGAGTCCCGCAGACTGCTACGGATACCATCGACAAGCTTGTTGATCGGATACAAACGAGTCCTGCTGTTGAGGATAGACGGACGGCGGTTTTGGGGTTGAAGGGCTTGAGTCGGGACTGGAAAGAGGTCTGTCAGCTCGCTTATTTGAAGTCGCTCTGGATCGTAGATCAGATTGGACGGGAGCTGATCTTACCTTTTGGTCATGTAGGAAGTCGGCAGTCGAGCGTTGCCTTCGCTTGTAGCAGTTCTGCAGCATGATGCCCCCTTCGATACCGAGATCGCCAAGGCGGCCCTGGAGACGCTCATGCAGCTGTGCGAAGTCGCCGAGAAGGTGTCATCGCTTCTTGGCAACCTCAAGCTTTTATTGATGACTTTTAGCCCACCAAAGACGACCTTGGCTTACGGCACATGGACGACTTCCTTGATGTAGGTTTCAAGGAGATTGACAGGACGCTTATACACGGTAGCAACCTCTACCCCTACACTCCTTGCTCGCCCTGCTGTCCACGTCCCCATCCTTCTACCCACGTTTCTACGCTCTGCAATATCTATCTCAACTCCTCTCTTCCCGTCCGACTGTCGCCCAAACCTACATCATGTCATCACCACCACCAGGAGTCGACGGTATCCTCTCTGTACTAGATGCACGAGCTCCACCGCCACCCAGTAATCAATCGGCGGCTCCTTCGACATCGACTATGGGTGGAGGTGCAGGCGAGATGTTGAGGAATGAAGCGCTCTTACTCCTTCCTGCTATGTTGGCTGGGAACGCGGACCTACAGAAGATCGTGGCTTTCTCCGGCGCTTTTGAGAAGGTCTTCGATATCATCACCCAGGAGAGTGGAGTGGATGGCGGTATAGTCGTGCAGGATGCTTTATGCGTGATGGGCAGTCTGCTTCGATTTAACGTCTCAAACCAGGTAACCTTCGCTCCCCGTATCTTCTGCTTGTCCCCTGATCTCGACAGAACTACTTCAGAGAGCTCTCCCTCATTCCGTCCATCCCTCTCGTTCTCGGCTTCCCAACATCTCTAGCTCCTGGCGCCCCATCTCCCGACGAGTTCGCCTTGCAGTTTTGGCCAGGGCAGAAGGTCTTCAATGCTGGTCTGGTCCTTGGGTTGATCCGGATGCTAATCGGCGGACCTGGCAGTGGCAACCAGGTAAGGCTCGGCACGGTCTACGGAACGATCCACTGAGAGCAGCTTCACAGACTGCCATGGTCTCTGGTGGTGTTACTCGATGTTTGCTGGAGCTGGCTCTAGCGTCGAACGCTCCCAACTCGCTCAAATCGCTCGCTCTCAACACCCTCACTCCCATACTCCTGTCCTCCATCCCCAATCAGACTCTTCTATCCACCCTCACCCTCGCCCCGCTCATCGCCATAAACGCCCATGAGGAACATCCCAATGGCGGCTTCGTCCGACTGCCCCAACGACCAGCAGTGGTTGCCTTGGTGATGGACGTGATCGAGGGGGATCCTACCGCAGGGGGTCGAGGTCTGCGAGGACGAGCTGCGGGAGTCAATCTGTTCGAGGTGGGGTTGTGAGATGGGAAAGTATTCAAAGCTGACCTTCGTAGGCTTTTGTCGGCGGCAACGACGACGCTCGAATAGGTATACTCTCTTCAATGGTAACTCCGCCTCCTGACAACCCGAACGCCAATTTCCCTGATCAGCCTCAATCCGCCGGATCGCTCATCATGGCCGGCCTGCTGGAGTTGCCTTCATCTGGAGCAGAGTTTGACCCATATCGACCCCTCTTCGCATGCCTTCTCCTCGCTCACCTTGTCCGAAACTCCGAACACGGAAAGAAGTTTGTACGGGAGCTGTCCCTACCTGGAATAGACACTGGAGACAGCGCGATAGCAGATGAGGACGACAAGGTGTCCCTCGTTCAGCTGGTTGTCGGAAACTTGATGATGGCGGCGAGGGAGCAGACGGAATGTGTCAATAGGGCAGCGAAAGAAGGGAAACCTGTGGGATCTACGGAAGAGGAGGACTGGACGAGGGTGATGGTGGGATACCTGGTCTTACTCTGCACTTGGCTCTGGGACAGTCCCAAGACTGTCAAGGAGTTCCTTAGCGAGAGTGCGAATCTCCAAGTGGTATGTCCGCAGTCACTTGGCAATTCGGTACGCTGATTTTCTCAGCTCATACAACCCATCACCCAAGCCACCGGTATCGATCCTCTCGTTCAAGGCTTGAGCGCATTCCTCCTTGGCGTGTGCTACGAGTTCAACCGGGAGCCTGGAGAGATCACACGGTCAGTACGGTCTATATCTCCTCAAGCAAGCTGATGGTCTGCAGAGCCACATTGCATCCGATATTGCACTCTAGGATAGGTCCTGATCAGTTTGTCTCGCGTATGGCACGATTACGGGAAGATCCTCGTTTCCGAGCGGTTCAGCCGGATGCTTTCGATACTGAAGGTAGTGAGACGGCACCTGCTACACTCGCGGAGGCGGAAGAGGTCGATGAGGGACTGGAGCTGTGGTTCGATTGGGCTTTCGTGGATTTCTGGAAGAACCATTACTGTGAGCAGAAGTTTTGGCTGACTTGCATCGGACTCATGGACGCTTTTAGATACCATCCAGCGCTCAATAGCTATTGATCCGGATGCGGTACGAGGATCTGCTGGTGAGTCGTGTCTGTCGTATTTTGACATTTGGGGCTCACGATCGTAGCCGTGGACGATGGCGAGACCGCCGCGATCATCATGTCTCTCCGACAAAAGCTGAAAGCGCAGACGGATGAGGTCGTAGCACTGCAGTCCAAGCTGTCCGCCCTGGTCAACGAGCACAGACAGGAGGTCTGTCGGATATCATATCGCTGAAATCAAGGCTGATAGGAAGATCGCAGAAAGAAACGCTCATCGGCGAGGTGCAATCTCTATCCGAACAGGTCGCATCCCTCACCACATCTCTACAATCCTCCGATTCGAGCAAAGCTACGCACGCGTCCGAGTTGGAAACACTTCGATCACAGCTGGAGGCGGAGAAAGCGAAGATATCCGCGTCGCCAGCCGAGGAGGGTGCGTTAGCGGAGGTAAGAGCAGAGCTGGGCAAAGCGAATGAGCGAATACGAGAGCTAGAGAAGGCGGTCGAGGAGGAGAAGGTGAAGCAAGAGGAGAACGAGAAGGAGCATGAGGATCTACTGGTCTTGCTTGAGGAGTTGAGCCAGAAACGGAAACGGGATCGGACGAAGATGAAGGAGGCTGGTTTGGGTGTGAGTGATGCCGAGGACGAGGAAGGTGGAGAAGACGAGGAGTAATGAACGTGACGAGCTTCTTATGGATTTCATGTAACGTGTAATGCTAGCTGATCAGGCATATGTAGTACATCGCATGGGATATGAACACGACTTAAGATCCCTTAACTCCTATCTCCATGACACCGACCATATCATCCCCGCAATAAATACCTTTGTCAGCCATCCTCCAATCCCTCTTCCGCATCACTTGTAAACAGCCTGTAGAAAGTCAATGGAAGCTCAACTGAAGTATTGCAACTCACCTTGATCCGGTCATGGTACTGCTTCTCAATGACTTTCCGTTGTAATTCTGCAAGATTTGTCAGCTTCACTTCCACCCACCATCGCAAGCACTAACTCTGCGCAGCAGTGAGGAAACCGCTCTCCGGTGTCCACTCATCCGCAGTAAGAACGATCGCCTCCAACCACTCCAACCCTTTCAAGCCCTGCTTCTTCCCAACAGCATTCAACTCCTTCAGCGCCGCATCCACAACTGCATCATCCCTACAAAGCGCTTCCAGATCCTCCCCATTCCCCAACCCGTTCTTCTTTGCGAAACTCGGAAGGTTGACCGGATGAGCGACAACGACCATCATCGGCTGGCTATGTTCCCCACTCGCGATGATCGCTCCATTCACAACAAGCGGACAAGATTTGTAGATCGATTCGAGGTGTTCGATGGCGATATACTCCCCTCCGGAGAGCTTGATGAGGTTCTTCAGCCGATCGATGATGGATAGCGTCCCATCCTTGTTCCACTGCCCAACATCTCCAGTCTTGAACCACCCATCCTCTGCGAAAGCCTCTTTGTCGAGGTCGGGACGCTTGTAATAACCCTTGGACATCGCTGGTCCGCGGAGGTAGATCTCGCCTTGGGGTGGATTACTGGTGCTGAAGTAACCGGCTTCGGCGGCGTCGACGAGCTTGATCTCGACAGCTGGTGTGGGACCACCGACCGTACCGAAGGTGGCCCAACCGGGGTTCTGAATACATGCCATAGCGGTAGACTCGGTGAGACCATAGCCTACGCATACTTTTAGCGGAATCATTCGCCAGTTGTCAATGACTCACCTTGGATCATGTGGACGAGAGCGGTGCCAAGGAATTCCTGAGTCGACTTGCTAACAGCCCCACCACCGTTGAACATGATCTTGAGTCTGCCACCAGTCTGCTGTCGAACCTGATTGAAGACGACGGTATCGGTCAAGCCGGAGACGAGAGGGATGTAGTTATTCTGCGCGGTCTGTTTGGCTCGGACGGCGAAGTTGAAGATTGACTTTTTCAGTCCGCCAGATGAGTCGACCTTGGTTAAGATACCTTTTCGGATGAGCTCCCATACAGCTGGGACACCGACGAGAATGGTCTGCGCCAGTCAGCGCGTTCTTCATAAGTAAGACCGATGCGGCGCACTGGCTTGAACTCTGCGATATCGCCTTTGCATTCCCGGACGGACGCATCGGTGAGCGTCTTGACTCGCCCGTATCCGATTGGCAATCCGGCAAAGACAAAGGCATTCTCGACCGCGAACTCGAGGATGTGGGCGAGAGGAAGGAAGGCGAGGTAAGAATCGGATGAGGTGAGCTCCTCATATAGCAATGTCCAGATCGCGCCGACTACCTCTGTCAGCAGCATGCTTATCCTGCAGAGCAGAAAACACATACTAGCAGAGACGACATTCCCGTGACTCAGCAACACACCCTTTGGTGTTCCGGCTGGACATGATCAGCTTCACTCCCATCACGGTACAGGTCACTCACTTGACCCGCTCGTGTACATGCAGCAGTAGATGTCCTCCCTCGTCGCCTTCCTCGCTTCCACCGGCTTCCCCTGACCCAATCGCGCTACCTCCTCTATATGAACGACCTTGATCCCCTCTCTCACCCCCTGAAGCTTCTCCACGACCCCCTGATCTGGCTTGCCATCGTACACCACGAGCTTGACGGTCTGGCACTTGGTGATGATTTTGGCTAGTGTTCCCAAAAGCTCGGCGTTGGTGAACATCCCTCGAACTTCGGTTTCATTGAGCGAGTGAGCGAGTCCATCGGGACCGAGGGAGTCGTATGCTGTGCAGATGGGGGTGGCATTGAATGCGCATGCTTGTGCCATGAGCATCCAGTTTCGACTAGAGGGCATACCGGTCAGCGCAAAGCTCGGGTCATATGGTGAGAGACAACTTACGAAGTCGACCCGTAGATATTGAAGAAACTCCCCAAATCGCCCTCCTCCAACAAACCCCTCAACCCGGCTCCAATCTCCCTCACCCTCGTCAGAGCCTCATCGTAACTCATCCAGTCGAAAGGCTTGAGCTTGAAGTAACTCCAGGTCTTGGTCTGTTTCTCCTCTTTCCCACCGACCATCTTCGTCACCACTTTGTCCTCGGAGATGACCTTGTCAACCTCTCGTCCGGCGAAGGCTTTTTTGGTGCCGTGGGTACGTGCGGCGTAGAGCATTACATCGTGGATTGTGTCGATGCCTGGGGCAGGTTCTGGAATAGAGAGTTAGCTTGGTGCCAGGATGGTCTAAATGATCCGGGTTGAACAGGGCACATCGAAGACGTAAGAGCTTCTGGCTCAAGGAGGATTCGCTTCGAAGCCAAAAGAAGGGACAGTCGGTAGGTGACCGAGTGACTTACGTGTGACGAGCTCCTTGGTGCAATAAGCCCTCCTGATCCGTGTCGAGCCATCAGGCTTCGGCTTGTCAGTGTCAACCTCCCATGAGGCCGACTCCTTCCCCTTTCTCGGTGCCATGATGAACTCGCGAGGGATGTGTACAGTGGGAAGTCTAAGATAGGCCGAACGCAGTGTGTAAGATCGAGTTCAGTAGCAGGTCTAGATGTACCCTAAGCAATGGACGGTCGTCAAGTGGATTGATCGATGAATAATGCAGTCCGTCCGTGACACATCCCAGGCATGCGCTATCAACCGCCACCCAGATTTTGATCCCGTCGACTTTGACTTCGGCCTCGAGATTCTGACACCGAAGGTCTGCTTTCATCGCCCCGAAGCTTTTGGCCTCTGGGGTTATCGGGCACTTGTATCTAGAGCGGTTCGGCTTCTTCACTCCAAGAGGGGTATACCGAAGCGAAAAACCATTTTTCATTCAGGGGTGGAAGTGGAGATCATATGTACACCACCTGGCGTTCTTTCCGAAGCTCTCGATCGTCAATCTCCCTCGTCACAGCTGAAATTACGATTGTAATCCGCTTCCACTCGAGATTCTATTAACAAAGCTGCTGATACACGTCGCAGTACTCACATTGATGTCAACTTGCTTCATGCCAACTCATCCTTTCAGGTTGCTTTCCTTTCGCTAGATTCGCTGTAATCGCTTACAAGTTAAAATGGCCAACAACTCCTCGACATGTAAGATCTCCGCTGACAACTTTAGTCCTACCAAGATGTGCTCCTTCGTTCGGCCAATTACATTTTTTATTTTAGCGATTCGATATGGTATCGCGCAAAACCCAAGTGGCTACCCAGACTGGGTAAGCAACGATTACGACTGCGGTGAGTCATTGTGCTCCACGTAGATGCATGGAGCTGGGGTGAGAAACAGGGCTGACCTTCTCGCAGTTATTGGCTGCATGCAATCCTTCACATCCACTCAACCTCCGGTCACGTCAGAATCCGACCCTTTACCATCTCGATGGATATGCTGACTTATACTTCAGGTCGGACCAACAGAATACCGCCTATGCGTGCGTGACGAACAAATGTAATCAATCTCAGATGGCTGCGAACCTCTATCAAGCTCAATACATCCTTGCGGTGCGCTCTTCAACCCTTTCTTGGTAGCTTAGCTAATCAGGGTGTTCCATAGTTGTTCAACTCGACCGGGAGCATTTACGAACCGTCGAGCTGGACACAGTCAGGTGGAGGACCTCCTACATCGATCGGAGCGTATAACGCCGCAGCGACAGGTGGTGGTACGACCGCATCGTCGAGCAGTACTGCCTCTCCAACGGATGCCGGTGGTAACTCCCCAAGCGCTGATACTAGTTCCGGATCGCCATCGGATGACGGCTCGCCTTCGAGTACTATTACCAGTACTGACGGTGATACCGCGGGTTCCACATGGGCCGCTGGACCGACCAGTACGTACCAAACTACTACTGGACCCTCTGGAGGGAGTGGTATGCACATGAATCCAACAGGAAGCACCTCTACGACCACCAAGTCCGCTACTACGTCTTCGTTGAAGACTTCTAACACGGCAGCTGGATCCGCTTCGGGGACAAGTCAGACAGGCGGCACCGGCGGGGCGAATGGAGTGGTTAGCAGCGCAGAGCCCAGAATCACCGGTGTAGGTGGTGCCTTTGGTGGAATCTCGGGGTTGGGCGTCGTGGTGCTGGTGGGGATGCTGGGAGGAATGAGTATCCTAGCCTAGCAGGAGAGGGTGAAGTCTACGCGACGTGCCAAATGTGTCTGCTTCCGATGCACTCGCCTACAAATCTCAAAGACTGACATGTCACATCCCCTCAGAAAGGGTGCATTATCGACTACCCGGAACAAGATTAGCGAGTGCATCTTGAGCTACGGATTGAATGATCCCTTCTTTATAGCGAGCAGCTCCGGGATCAGCCCTTCCCGCCTACAAACCTCCTTCCAGCTCTCCATCGTCATCATCGTCTCCGCCAACCGTATCGCATTTCCCCATTTCATAGGCGGAAACCCCTTCTCCACTCTCCATTTCACCGTCAGTGCCGCCAAGAAATCCGCCGTACTAGGTTGATCCCCAACGAGATACTCCCTCCCTTCCAACTGTTTCTCAAGCACTTCCCATCCTTGTTCGAATTTCTTCTCGCTCAGACCTCGGGTCAGACCTTTTGATGCTGGATCACCGTCTCTACCGGCGTACCACCAATCCCGGAAAGAAGGTAACATCGTATTAGCGAGAAACACCATCGTTTCCATCCATTTCATCCGACCGTTTGGATCAAGGTTAAGTGTTGGAGCCAGTCGAGCTTCAGGATGACGTTCGGCGAGTATCATGAGTATCGCCGCTGATTCGGTGTAAGCTGTCCCATCGATGACTATTGCTGGGACTCGTCCTTGTGGGTTGACGGAGAGGTACCATTCCTTATGGATTTGATCATCCTTCGAATTGATGTCGACGACCTCGGCCTGCGAAGGTGATTCCGTGGTGAAGCTCGAGATGGATCAAAACCCAGTGAACGACGGTAGAGACTGTGTCGGGGCAGTAGTAGAAAGTATACGTCATAATCTAAGACGAGAACGCTCTGATTGTGGGACTTGCAGGCGGAAATCCTCTCGCTTTATCCCCGTTTTTGGTTGTCCTTTCATAGACCGGTCCTTCAATTCTTGAGATTTACGACCCCATCATCTAGCTCCGATCTCATCACCCTCCCCAATCTTTATTCCTTCTCGTCCCTGTTCATCGCCGTCATGCCTTCGAAAACCGTCACGGTCCTTACAGCCCTTTGGGCTTACCTCCACACTCTCCAATACGGTTTCCACATCTCCGCTCTCAACGGACTTCAAGCGCCTCTCACTTGTGATGTAGCAGGCGGCGCTCCCGCTGGTCTCCTATCAACTGCTTCATGGAGTCGTCGACCATGCGTGCCCATGTCTGTCAGTCACTTTTTGGCTCTGCCAAAGTATTGCTTATCAGCTGATATCGTGCTCTTTAGGCTGCATACTTCGGTCTCGTCGTCTCGATCTTCACCATCGGTGGACTGTCCGGAGCGCTCTCCGCGGACATCGTTACTCGCAGCATCGGTCGGATACGTACCCTCCAAGCCTCTTCCACTGCCGTCCTTCTCGGTTCTATCGCTGTAGGACTCGCCAATTCACCCTTAGCGATGATCTTCGGCCGGTCAGACCTTCCGTCGTGTCTATAAACCCAAGCTGATCATTGTCTTCCAGCATCGTTCTCGGCTTTGGCTGCGGTCTAGCAACCGTCACAGTCCCACTCTACCTCGCCGAACTCGTCCCTCCCCTCCGAGGAGTCATGGGAATCCTGAATCAACTCTCAATAGTCTCCGGTCTCTTCCTCGGGCAGTCCCTAGCGTTCCCATTCGCGAAAGCATATGCTTGGAGGTATACGATGATTGTGGCCGTTGGTGTGGCGGTGGCTCAGTTCTTGGGTGGATTTGCCGTGCCAATGCCAAAGGAGGGGAAGGAGGTGGATGAGGAGAGGCCGCTTTTGGTTGGGGCGGAGGAGCCAGTGCTTAGCTTGAAGGATGTACTGGGATCTAATGATAAGATCGTGCGACGGGGTTGTAAGTCATCTGCTTACATTGGCATGTGCCAGGCTGATGAGTTTGTAGTGACCATTGTTATCGTCACCCAGCTAGCTCAGCAGCTTTGTGGCGTTTCGCCAGGTATGTCGAAGTATATACCGACAGGAGCGGTCACTCATGCGCCTTAGTCATGTACTTCAGTACTCGCATCCTCACTCCGGTCTTCCAATCAAACGCCCGATATATCGCCCTTGGCATTATCCTCATCAAGATCCCTATGACGATCATTCCGGCTTTCTTGGTACAGGTATGACCTCATCGTCATAGCCGGCGTCATACTGATCTGAATATGAGCGAGTCGGCTCCAAAGCCATCCTCCTCGGCTCATCCGGTACCATGGTAATCGCCTCCGTCCTCCTCGCCATCGGGATCAACAATAGCATCTCTCTTCTCTCCATCATCGCCATCGTCACCTTCGTCTCGGCTTTCTCGGTCGGTCTCGGGCCGGTCACATGGGCAGTACTGTCCGAAGTCATGCCACCTCATGCTCGAACTGGCGCGGGTTCGATCGGACTGGGGCTGAATTGGAGCATGAACTTCATCATGGTATGTATATGTATTGCCCTCGCTACCTGTATGACTGCTAATATGATATACAGGGCTCGACCTTCCTACCGCTTCAACAGATGCTGAAGACTGGTCCGACAACGGGAGAGGGGAATATCTTTTTCGGCTTTGGGATTCTGTGTTTGCTCTCCCTCGTCGCCATCAAGATGAGCTACGATGCCTTCGAACGAGTGGTGAGGAGTTGAGGGTGCGTTATGCATGAGCTGTCTCGTTGGCGTCGCCAATGCACTGAACTTCCATACTGATACCTTTACCGTCTAACGCTGCGTCTTGACCATGTCTTGACATGTCGAAATCGATCCGAGTACAGTCATACTGATCAATGCTCCTCGCTTACCCTTTGTGCCATCCTGGCTTCCCTTCCTTTGAGGCATATCTCCCAGTACAAGCGTAATAGGCACTTGAACCATTCGCTTTCTTGCTGACCGCGGCTATACAAGCGAGACAGCAACAGTCACAATGGTCTCCTTCACTTTACCCGATCCAAAGAATACCTGCGTATCGAGGACGATCATCAAATGCGCAATCGGTACGTCGACTATACTCACCTACGACGACGTCGTCTCTCCCCGGCTGAATTCGGTGATTTGCTGACTGCCCCGTGGTCAGGCATCGGAATCTTCCTAATCCTCACCGTTTGCTTCTGGACCTACGCGTATCTCCACCAGCGTGCGGAGTTGACAGCTGAGTTGAGATGTGGTCCAGCACTGGTGGCTAAGAGGGATAAATGGCGGGCGAAAGTCGAAGGGGAGCCCACCGCCTCTGCCTCCTACGAGCATTGAGAAATGATCTGGCTACATCGCGACAGGTTTGGACCTTCACCGCTCTGCGCAGGATGATTTAGTCATGCATCGATGTGCATGCCGCGAAGACGACTCTCCAGCCGATTTACACCACGTTGAGGGTATTGATTGAGCCCACCGGGCAGTTTCGGATCCTTTATACCTATCATTCATCCTTTCTCCTGGTCTCCTTTGAACCTTCTCCCCCCCTTCCCGGTCCCATGACTCCTTGACGCGAGAATTGCATCGCAGCGTTACTCGTATCGGAGAGAACGCATCCACAATAACATGTCGGCTGATGGGTCTCAGACGAGAAGTATCTGTCTATCGGAGAAGCAATTCTGGGGTAGTACCGGTTCGTTCTCGTACGAACAGATTGGCCATTCCCATACTTTCCAACCTGTAACATTTTGTTGAGGGTCGCCGAGTAGATCCCATCTTGCATCCCTCTCAATCATCGACCGCGCAGGACTAAAAAGCTAACGAGCTTCACATAGGCGCATTGATCTTCCTTCTCCTCGGGATCATAACCATGATCCTCATGGCCCTCCACACCCGCGTGAAGCTGAACACGACTCTCTGGGACCATTACAGCTTGACACATGATATCTTTGTTTATCAGAGGGATGCTGGGTACGAGTCGCCCGAGGATCACGGGAAGTGATTAAATGCTTCTGTTTGATGATATGGATGTAGCGTTCTCGTTCGATTACCTGTTCTCGTGGGGACCATCGCCATATGTACAGACAGTTGATTTACTGATGCTTGGCTCGTTTTGAACGACTTCGCTATACTGACCTCTCCGGTTCAGTAAAGAGCGAACAGCCTTACGAGTCAGTCCGTACGCCGACAGCCTCGCGAGACAGTCCCGCGAAGGCAGTCCCTCGAAGACACTCTACGTGAGGTTGTCAAGGGGGCTGTCAAGAGTTGGCAGTCGCCAAAAAGAAATTACGTGAGGTTGTCAAGGGGGGCTGTCGAGAGATGGCAGTCGCAAAAGATATTTGGTTCCGAAGAACCACCTCTCTCGCTCGAGTTTCTGTGGACAATTATCAGCTCTGGCTAGCTAACTTCAGGTAATCGATCGGTTTTGATGGTATGAATGGAGCGCTCTTGGAGTGGTTAACTGTTCTCGGAGAAGGACGATCACCATATGTAGAGATGCAAGATGGATGGCTCTCGACTCCTCCAACAATTTGCTCGACTGAGAATGGCCAATTGGCGAATTCGAGGGGAATTTAGGGGAAGGTCCAGGGGAAGACCGTCTAATGCAAGAGATCATATCGTTGATCGGCGAACCAGGTGCTGTCGACGTGTATCATAGTGGAAACTTAGCAGGCTATTGTCACAGTGTACTGATCGAGCGTACCGAGTCAGCATCTCTGCATGAGTGTCAAAGTGCTCTTTGTTGGTGGCGACTCCGCACAGGTTCCGTTTCGATACATAAAACAGGACACAAGGCCTGGCAGCAATTATGCAGTCGGCAGGACCCAACTTTCAAACTGGCAGAAAGCGAAGTTGAAGACAATCTCACCACAGTCTCACGCAGAAAGGCTCGCGAACGAGCCTGGCGCCGGGGGGCTGTTGTGAGGTAATCGCAAATTTCTCGAGTTTCTGCAAGAGACCTATCATTACAGAGCTCAGGTCACAGGGGCACTGCCAAAGGTCGTCAGCTAGGCAACTTGCGCGCGGACCCAAACTCGCATGCTAATCTTCTCTGTCTGTTTCGGAGTCAGCGGAGAAGGTTACAGCAAAGGGTAGAGGCTTTACATAGGAGCGTTATAGCTTGTGCATGCATGAGTATGAGGGAAAACCGGGGGTGAGGCATCCACGTGATGTCTTAGTATTTTTGAAAGAGGAATGTGAATTTCGCGCGCGCTTTTGCGTTTGAAACATTTGGAAAGATTCACTCAAGGGGACATACACCGTCGCCAAACCTTCTACGGCATGACCCGTGTTCAGTGGACCGCTGATCTGGTCGGAGAGATATTCCATCTCAATGATCAGATCAACGCGGACCTAGATGACCCAGATTTCGGAGGGGAGAGGATGCCGTATCTGAAGAAGTCTGCCAAGACATCGGCGGACGTCGATACGTCCGTAGCAAAGCCCGACGCCTCTTCTTCGGTACTCACCGATAAGAAAGCTGATGGGAGGGGGAGAAACGTCGCCGACGCTCGGTCGAAGAATGAGCGGGCCTTGGTAGGTAGTAAGCTGAATCATCAATTGTAAGCCAAACTCAAAATGTTCCCAGGAAGAAAGGGATGCCGGTCCAGTGAAGGGGAAGCGGAAAGGGAAGGTGCGTTGTTCTTGGTCGGATTTGGCTTTGCTGATGAGATCTGCAGACAAAGGGTAAGCTCTTTGCCCAGCAGCAACACACTATCCCGTCTGGTAATTGTACCCCTTTTCCAGACCCATTGAATACAGCGTCAACCGAGCTATATCCACTATACCTCTCACACGCGTACACGATGGTCATGAGGACGAAGCTGAGAAACATCACAGAGCCAGCAGGCGGGAAGGGGAATGAGATTGAGGGTGGAGAGAAGAGGAAGAAGAGGAAGTTGTGAAGGACGAAGAGCGAGAGTTGAAGAGTTGTGAGTTTATATTTCCCACCGGGTCGCGGCTACATAGCGCTGGAACCAATCAGCAGATATCGCGAAGATACTGAGTGGATTTACGGGTAGCAGGGAAGGGATGGGACATCATTTACAGGGGCACGAGATGGGACAAACTAAACGGGAGAAGAAGGGATGGAAGAAAGGAGATGGATGTCCAAGGTGAGCAAAAGACGAAGCCATAGGAGACGATGTGTGCTGATGGGGACTCAGATGGTCCACGGACGGAGCCGCCCCCGACCTGCTCGACCATTGCGCTCATTCCCAAGGCGTTCTGTATGGAGCCGGTACGCGGATCCCTCAAGACGAGCTTGGATCGGTAGAAGGTGGGAAGAAAGGGAAGGTGAAGGGGTTGAGCTTACAGGTGTCTAAGGTAATCTCATGACATGGAGGTGACGTGGTGACGTGTGGACTCCTCCATACTACGACTTTATACGCGACGTACTGAACTTGAACCCGATTCCACATGTCCACATTCAACGCTCACCAGCACACGTCTCGCCCGCATCCGCGTTGTCGAAGCGGCTCCTGACGAAGTATCGCGAGGCCATTCGTGGTGAGCGGAATGAAGGTTATAAAGTGATTGTGCTGAGATGAAATAGCTGGCTCGTGACGTGGACTCAATCCATCGCTTCCCTTCATTAAGACGAAGATACCAATGATCTGCAGTCCGCCGCGTACCGCAGGTTCTACGGACAAGTCGTAAGTAGATTGCTGGTACTAAGTTCCTGCGATATAACCGCTCTCGTGATGCCCGAAGACAAGACCCGACGAAGTTCCGAGTAGGCTAGGAGGAAAGCGACAGGAAGAATGTATCGAACAGCTTGCAGGAGTGAAGACGGAGGAGCTGCATGCCCATGATGTAAACACTATGCTTGTCTATCGCGTTGATGGCCCGGCAACACCCCGGAGGGAATCGTCAGACAACGGGCGGCTACCTGTCTGAGGAGAGACGACCAGCCTTGGCGAAAAAAGTGTAGTGAGATCACTCTTTGTGGGTCCGTCTCGCCCCGAGCTTGTACTCAAGAGCGGTGCGAGGGGCACATAAGTGGCGGGAGTTGATCCTTGACGTGATAGCCTGTCAAAGTTGGGATTCAAGCACTATCGAGCAACGTCACGCAGAGACGGAGAAAACGGAAGGACTATCGCGGTAATGATGGGGGATCGCAGCCTTCTTCAAGCGGTGGGCGTGATTAAACGATTAAACCGCTGTGTGCCCTAGCGCGTCATACAAAGCAAAAAATATTTGGTTCCGAAGAACCACCTCTCTCGCTCGAGTTTCTATTGCCGATTATCAGCTTGATTAGGATTTTTCGCTGATTGACGCACGTCATCCTTATCTGTATAATGGAAGAACATCAGTACAAGCCGATTTCTTTATTGAAACAACTTTCGCAGGGGCCTGAAGTTAAGCAGTCAGCAAATCGCACACGCACGCGACGGGACGAAATCACAATGCTACTACAAAGCGGGCACGCTCAGTATTAGCCTGATTAGTCGGAGGTGTAAGGATCGGCCTACATCTTCTCTGTCTAATCAGAGGATTAGCGGGAGCAGATCAAGCTATGACTGGAACTTACATCGTTCTAATGAACGCCGTAAGAAACCGGTCATCGCTCTCACGTGATCATTTGCTCACCCAATTTCTACATCGGGTGTTAGTATTGCAAACTAGCAAATGACGACATGACTCGCTATCTTGTGGGCCGGCCGAAGCCGGCCCGTTTGCTATTGTTCGATGCGGCTGAGTCAAATCCGGATGGGCGCATTTCGGTAAGAACGAGCTGTGAAAAGATCCGACTATGTGGCAAACGGAAGGTCATCGCTTGAAAGGTTGTTTACAATGGGTTTACAGTCAACCTTGCATTGCTAAGATGAGCTGAAGACTGTCACAAGATCGACAAGTGGAACATTGTGGTTCGATAGCATCGAAGTCGTGAGATTGCTTCACATAATATGCAGGGATGATCGGGAATGTCACGATGATCTCGCATCTAGCGTAGACGTTAGCGGTTTAACAATGCGTGAGGGTTGGACCTCTGGTAGAGTGTGGCTGAAACTCACTAGATGCCATGGCATACTGCCTCGATCACCGCAGGTTCTCCTCACCCGATCCTTTCCTCCCAGTCGGGCTGTCCTGCACCCCTGACCCTGACCGACACTCCCTCCTTCACCCTCATGCTCACTTCCTCCCTTGTGAAGTCTCTCCATTTTTCGCCTCAACCTCCATGCAGACCGCCTTTTCACCAGCTACTTCATGTTTCTCGACGGTTTCGGCGGTGTTGACTTGGTCGGAATGCTTTTCGATTGCGCCAGTGAACGAGGCTGTAGTCGAGGGGATTGGAGATGCGGTCGCACTGTACTCACGCTTATGGGATACCTCGAGCGGGACATCGTGCCCTTCATGGGAGTTTTTCGGAGGGTTTGACGGAATTAAGAAAGTGCAACGTAGTTGACGGATGGAATCGTTCGGATCCGAAGGCGTCCTCGCATCACCCGGCGCGGGTATAACTTCCACTTCCTCAGCGGAGCCACGGAAGCTACGGTCGGACGTCGAGGGAGCGTATCTGGAGATGGGCCGGTCCAGATTATCCTCTCATCGCCGGCATTCCTGTCCTCCCGATACCAATAGAACTGCCTTAAGTCTATCGGTGCCCCAGAACGGAAATGCCTTGGTGGTCCGAAACTATCCTCTAGGTCCTGCCGATGAAGCTGAAGAGCATCCATGTTGACGGTATACACAGAGACAGTGTAAGCTGTGCTGCGAGTGGAGATTTACGCTGTGAATTGATGAGCGGAACCGAAGCTGACGCATCATGGGGTTGATTGCACATCCCGCATCAAATCTGGACCTGGCATTCGCGTTTCCGCGCTGCAGCATGTGATGCCTCTCGACGTGACTGATCCCTTTGCTGAACAACCCTAAGCTTTGAAAGACATATAGCATGACGACTTACGAACCGCTTCTCGCCTGGTCTCCTCGGCAAGCGGCCGACCCGAAGTACGGAAGCACTGGATCATCCAATCGGGTGATCAAATACCGTAGTTCGGAGTTGGCAGAGGCTGAGCGAAATCGGGTCGTGAGGGCATGTTTCCACATCGGCAGATATGACGGTCGTTCGCGAATCTTCTAACTTACGATAGTCGCAATTTCGCCGAAGCTTGTGAAGTCTTGCTCCGACATGCCGGATATCGCGGACAATTCGCGCACTGTATACTCCGCGACCGCTCACTTTTCTAGTTTGCCGAGTTTGATCACAAGCGCTACCCGCGGGAGCGACCTGTACCCGGAAGGGTACGACTTTCTTACGGGCAAGGGCTGGAAGAAGTCGCTCACGCGACCGGCCTCACTCGACCACCACCGACGTCAGGTGGTAGCGCAGTATCCGGAATTGGAAGTCTTGGATCTCCAGCTCTTGCTGTGGCAAGCGGGTGTGAGGGTCGGAGAGCAATATGGATACAGACTTCCTTTCACCGTCACTTCGGACCATCCGGGCGGGCTCACACCCGTGGGGAGGATTGAGTCATGGTTGAATGAGGATTCTCGCCGAATACACAGATGAACTTTTGGTGCTCGTGAGATTCCCACAATTGCTAACGCGGACTGGACAGCATGGATGACTGGGCGTGGATACTCTCCACGTCGTCCGGACTCGCGGACGCACTTCACGCAAGTCCCAGTCATTGCACCACTAGAAGTATCCGCTTCTGCGTGGAAGGTCCACGAAGTCGCCAGAGCGACACGCCAGGCAAGTCGCTAGATAAACAAGCAGCTCATTGATTGACGTGAAACAGTCACAGGGTAGTCTGTTGACGGCGTACATGGAAGCAAACCGCCTCGAACAGCTTGTGACGGGTGCGACTATTACAGGCAGGACCAGTCTGCTCGCGCTCGGCTTGAGCTGGAGATATCCTCGCAGGAGAAGATATATCACACTGGTCTCCAAGAGCTGTTCCTTCCAGAGTTAAAGGCCGTGTTGGATCGTTGGGAAGAGTGGCTAGCACAGCACCGACTGGAGATCACGCCCGCTACCCGCGGTAATGCACTGCTCAGTGTATTTGCTCGGAGATGGCATGAGCAGGAAACGCCTCGGGACGAGGAGGAAGAGCAGACCGATGAGCAGTATCTGCAGGAGACGTTTGTGGAAGGCGATGAGGAAGAGCTGGGCGATAGCGGGATGGTAGCTGAGAAGGAAGACGCGGACGTCGACCTGGGCGATGATATGGAGGCTTCCCCGTTGGCGAACGACCGATCGGCTCCGCCGGACTTCCCCGCTGCACAAGCTGAGTGGTATCGAGCGATGCTGGGCGATTCTAGGTTTCTTCTTGGTCCTGGTTCGGCGGAAAGGCTTTTCCGAACAGCATCCGCCATACTCTCCTCCCTTAACGAGCCGGATACACCCAAGGATGAAGTAGAGGGTCTTAAACACATCAAAAACCTCCGCCGGCCATTGATGGAGGATGCCCTTGCACGTTTAGGGGTACGTCCAAACACATCCTTGATCTCACTGACTCCGTACAGATGATACCGAAGAACTACCCAGGGGTTACCCGGATAAATCCTGGACACCGCTCATCCGCTCCATATCCATGATCCGGTCCATCTGTCTCCACTCCGAGCGATACTTCCTGTACGCATTTACGATGGACCTTCTCTTGACGACACCGAAACCAACCTGAGCAACCACCAGGCTGAGAGGACGGACGGACGAACCGAGGCGGAGGTGCTGGGGTTGCTGAGCTCTATGCGGGAGTTTTGCAACGGTATGGTGATAGCATGTACGGTTGGGTCTAGAATATACGTGAGTGAAATAGTATGCTTCACATACTGAACGATCCTCAGGGCGCTGCAGACCGTCACTCCTCGTCACGAGGTTGGCTACGAGGAATCATCTTTCGCTGGACCAAGCTTGGGTGAGCAGATGCTGGGGACGGTGGCGCGTCACCTTGTGCCGGTTGTGTCGGTCGTCGTGCACTTGTTCCTCCTTCCGATACCGGACCAGCGATTCGCAGACTCGCCCTTGTCGATCGACCCGTGTATCGGTTCATGCGCCACGGAGGGGATATTCTCATGCTGCGACTAAAGTCTTTCGGCCGAACCGCGCATTACTATTGCCTAGTCATCCTCATCTACCTTGTTTATACCCCGGACTTCGTGATTGACTTTATATATTTCGCTACTGTTATTCACCAGGAGGACCGTGTATTGCGGCACAAGTACGTAAATGTACGTACCTCAATGGGGCGGCGACACATACATGATGTGTGATGTATCTGTAGTCCTTAATACGTAAGCTACAGAGTTCGGTCCTGATAGCTGTCTTGCAGAAACTCGAGCGAGAGAGGTGGTTGTTCGGAACCAAAAGTTTTTGAAGACTGCCCTTTGCCAGAGATCGTCACTGAAGCAATGCAGGAACGACAGGTCAGGACAGGATGACCCAAAGGAAGGTGGAAACGCTGTTTTAAAACAAATTTTTGGCCAGGACAGTCTAAATGCATCCATTGTACATTCAGCATTCAGCACCCAAGACAACGTGGAAGGCGTTCTACATCGCGACAGCGCTGCGATGAGGTAGGGAGATCTATCATGGATTACAAAATGACACAATCCAGCGCGCAGTCTTACATGCCCCATGTGAAGGCCAATTCCATCGCAATGTTGTCACTGCCGATGTAGGTGCCGGAGTAGCCCAAGTGATCGAATGCTGCACCTCCACTTCGCAGTCCATTTCAGAATTCCCGGGTGTCTTGTCAACATGCTTAGAATCTAAAGACTCGGCTTCGCTACGATGCTTGCCTATGTCACTAGACTTCTTGCTGCGCTAGCAGCTCTCCAGACAGGGATACTCCCTGAGACTGCTGCTGTACTCGACACCTTCACAACGAAAGACCTACTCACAGCACCTAGACCTCGACCTGCTATTGCGAGTCCAGACCGCCAGCATGCGATAACAATCGTTGATCAATGGGACGCTGAGCTCGACACGTGAGTCCAGATTATGAGCTGCTAATCAGCCAGAACGACCCGCTGGGTCTACTTGATCGCGCTCAATACGACTACTTCCACATCACCGGCACGGCTCCTCACCTCGAAGCCTGCCGAATGCTCCGAGATCCTCTGGCTATCGGACGAGACGATCGCATATCTCAATGATACAGGGTTATATTCTACCTCCATCCGAGGCTTACCCCCACGAGCACATCTCCTCGACTTTCCAGCTGGTATCAACCCATCGAGCTTGAAATATGAGCCGAAGAATGGGATTCTCGCCTTTACTGGTATGGTTTGGGAGGATGGGAGTTTCGAGAACGTCGCGAGGCGGGATAAAGCTTATTCCGAGAGGGGAGATACGGGGATGGTGTATGATGATCTCTTCATCAGGTGAGTTTTAAACTGGAAGCGATACGCTGATAGAAGACATTTCGATGCTTGGAGGACGCCTGGAAAGGTCTACACACTTGGCTTAACGAAGCTGGACGCGAAGGTGTCTGCCGATGCCAACAGGATCGCTAATGCTGGAGTGACCTTTCGCAACATACTCAATGGCACTGGACTGGTAGGTTGGGCGCGCCTATGCCGAGCTGATTTTCCTTAGTACTCCCAGATGGATCCCATTGACACCTTCTCGCTCTCATCCACCCATATCGCCTTTACAGTCAAGCCTTCACATCTCAACATCGCACTCCATACTCGAGAAGACGTCTACATGCTACCGCTCCAGCTCGACTCGGCAGCGGTACGACCATCACACTTGACCGCAGGAAGTCACGGCGCGATCAGCGGTGTTACCTTTTCACCAGATGGGAAGAGAATTGCATGGCTTGAGATGGGAGAGGACGGGTATGAGAGCGATAAGAGTGTATTGGTGGTACACGACCTGAAGGGATCCACGAGCAGCAGATGGACTCAGGATTGGGACCGAAGTCCGAGCTCAATTTCAGTGGGTTTCGAGCCAGAACCGAAGCTGATTTTTACTAGTGGTCACTCGACTCGACATCCTTGTACCTCCTCGTTGAGCTCGAAGGGCGAATGCTGCCCTACCACCTTACCCATGCAAACCACCTCCCTACTCCACTGCTTTTCAACGGGACCATCGAAGCCATAACCCCTCTCACCTCTTCCTCCCTACTCATCTCTACCTCCTCTCTCACGTCCCCAACCGACTCATTTATCCTCAACCTCGCTGACATCGACTCGACGGGCGATGGTGTCAAGCCCCCACGTTCCCCTCTACATCGACTCACCGACTGGTCCGGACAGCATATTGGATCGAGATTGGACGACTCGGAAGGAGAACAGTTCTGGTTCGAAGGCGCTGAAGGTTGGATGGTCATGGGATGGGCTCTGAAGCCGAAGGGTTGGAAGGAAAGTGATGCCAAGACGGGGAAGATTTGGCCGATGGGTGAGTCGGAGAGCTCCGATTGGCGAATTGGTTAACGATGTGTTTAGCATTTCTCATTCAGTCAGTTTTTATTAGATAAAACGTTTCGATACTGACATGGCTTTGTATGTAGTGGTGGCCCGCAGGGTGTGTCATACCGTACGTCTGGCTCGAAGCTGATCACGGTGCAGGCGCCTGGAGGGAGGCTTGGTCGACTCGGTAAGCTTGATCCCGTCTTGGTTCGATGACTCGCTGAATCTTGTGGAAAGGTGGAACCCCGCACTGTTCGCCTCTCAAGGCTATTTCGTTATCGCTGTCAACCCTACTGGTTCCACGGGATACGGACAGGAATTCACCGACAGAATTGGAGGGGAATGGGGAGGTCGTGAGATGCGGGCCATGGTCCGCAGTATCGATGCTGATGGCACGCAGGACCATTCAAGGACCTTGTGGCGGGTTATCAAGCTGCTCTAGAGTCATACCCTGAGGTGGGTTAGGCAGTCAATAGACGGAGATACCCCTTGGTCTCTTCTGTCGCCGGAGAATTTCGGCGATATCGTTTACATCTCCCTCTGTCACCGAAGAATTGCGGGATTAGCTCTTCTCATTCCCCAGTATGCCCGGACAACTGCGGCGTTATGCTGACCGCCACAGATCGATCCCGAGCGCACGGCCGCTCTCGGCGCTTCCTATGGCGGGTACATGGCGAATTGGATCAATGGACACAACGTCTTCGGTTTCAAGGCGATCGTATGCCATGATGGAGTGTTTGATACCACCGATATGTTCTATTCCACAGAGGTGAGTTATATGCACCCGCACCGAGTGAGTGTCCGATGATCCCCTAGGAGTTGTGGTTCTCGAAACGGTGACTTCATTCTCGAAGCCTTGTATGAGCTAAGTAGCGGTTAGGGAATATGGTGGAGATCCAGTACATTCTCGGATGGTTTATGAGAAGTAGGGCGAGCTGAAAATGTATGAAAACTGGCTGACGATGATAATAGGTGGAACCCGATGAACCATGTGTCGGAATGGAACACACCTCAATTGGTCATCCACAGTGCGAGAGGTGCGCTTAGTCCCTTCGAACGGAGCATCCACTGAACGTGTCCGCAGACTATCGCATAGCCGAATCGCAAGGGATCGGTGAGGAACATTTCCCCATATGATGATATCTGCTAATTGCATTTCTCTGTCAGCTGCTTTCACAGCTCTTCAAACGTAAGCAGCCAGCTGTGCGATTCCTGGCAATACCCTGATGGTGATGTACGACAGACGTGGCGTCCCAAGCCGCTTATTATTCTTCCAGGACGAGAACCACTTTGTCCGTCCACCTTCTCCTCCGATGATTCTCGCTGACCTCGAGCTAGGTTCTGAAACCCTCGAACTCGATGCGATGGCATGTATGTCCATTCCTCTAGTCGAGATCGAGCTTGAGATGACGTTTTGCAGTACGAGGTATTTAGATGGCTCGACGAGTGGGTGGGACGGGGCAGACTTCAGGAAGAAGAGAAAGTACTCGTCGTACAAGCATGAGTCCACACCAGGATTTTGGCAGATTTCCTTTGGGTATCCTGCCCTCGTGTAGACCTCCAACAATCACCGCATGCAGGCAACATCCTAACCACAGCCTAATTTCGCTAACAAAACCGGCATTATCAACCAAGCACTAGCCGCTCTGGTAGAATGATATTTCACAAGGGTTTTTTATGGATGTGTGAGAATCCTCCACCATTTGCTGCATCATGAGTTCCGGGCGCTGTCGTTGGAGTCTGCCTCTCGTCCACCTTCTGCACCGATGTTCTGTCTGGTCCAGTATCACTCGGCGAATCTACCGAAACCAACCTGTATGATATAAATTCGGGATGATCGGTAGCTACCGCACCTCCGCTTCAGCGACCACTCAACCGTCCTTCCGTTTAAACATATTCAACTTTCCGTTGCTTCCCGGACCTAAGCAACCACTTTTCTTATTCGATCACGATATGATTCAGTGAACACATAGTTCAAGTCTCCACGCAACTTGTAACTCAATACACCATCCACTTCTGGGAGCAATATGGACAGTCTCCGCCGAAGGACCAACGCAATGACCTCCGGCTCCTCAATCCCCCCAATCCTACCTTCCGGCTCATCACCCTCCGCAACCTCTCGAGCAGCTAGAGCAGAACGAAGAAGCCTCCTCCGTACAGTCTTTCTTTCATTGGGGGTCCTCACCAGCCTTTACATAATTCTCTTTCAAGTCATCCCGTTATTCCGCTCCACCAAACAGCCTCCTCCCTCGAGGTTACAAGAGCATATTCAGAAATTGAAACCGGAAGATATTGAGGATGTGATGGATGAAGGAGAAGTGATAGGACATGCTGATTTCGAAGATGGACGGAAGATTACTACGAAGAGGGCTTTTGTTGAGCCGGGGAGTAAGGGCTTGGAATGGGTGAATGTCATGCTTGGGAATGGAGGGTGAGCCAATCTGCACCTATCTCAAATGGGACTAATGTCAGGTAGACCTGAACCTGATCTAAGCGGAGGTTGGCCAGGCTTACCGATTCTGGAGGTTCCCGCTGATGGCAACAGGGATGATACCCGCCGTTGCACCTCCTTTCGCTATGACCCGCTGGACACCTCAGACCAGGCAGAATTGTCAGAATCCACTCCCCAGCTATCCGAACCGTACTGAGTAATCCAGACGTTTCGATGTGCCCTTACAATCAGACTGATACCAAGATCCACGGATTCCTCGGGACTCACCAGCCAGCTATATGGATGGGTCCGTCCAGCTCATGAAACAGATCTTGCGTCGCTGACCTCCGACAGGTGAATCGGGACCATCTCAGATCTCAGCTGGGCTCGGAACAGTCGTGACAGACTTTGAGGAACGAGGACTCCCGTTCAAGAAGGATGACGAGTATGCGAGTGCGAACTACTATAGCAATGTACTGGATGCTGGGAAGGAAGGGAAGATCTTCGCTGAAATGAGTGCGGGTGGGTGGGTGTATCCCGTAATCCTCTCTGAAGCGCTGAGCAATTTCAGCCTCCCGAGTCGGACACCTCCGTTTCTCCTTCGACTCAAAAACAGGTGCTTCTCCGCATGTGGTCATCCAGGCGAGCCGGGAGAGCGTGCTTTTGAGCGGGACAAACACAGCTACGCGCCATGCAAGTAATGTGACGTTTCCACTGGGAAGGGTCACTATCGACAAGATGAAATGGGAGGTGTACGGATTCAATGACGAGCGGCAAGAGTGGGTTCGTCACCTCATCTATTGAGCTGATAAAGGCTAGTCGAATACTACTATCAGAGGAGTTGCCATGTAAATCATTCAAGGGCTACTTCGTTACTCGCTTCTCCGAGCCGTTCGATGACTTCGGCGTGTCGTATCACGGGGAGACAGAGCGTGGGATGATGCGAGGTGAAGGGGAGAATCTCGCTGGTTGGGTGACTTTTGCGAAGGGAACGAAAGTGGTGGATGTCCGGGTCGGTGTTAGCTTTATCAGCGTGGAACAGGCGCGAAGGTACGTCTTGTCCAGTAGATCCTGCCATGCTGACTCCTCCCGAGAAACCTGGATCAAGAGATTCCAGATGGTAGGTCGATTGAGGAGACCTCTCGCCAAATTCGTACCGCTTGGCGTGACAGGCTCGATGCCCTCGAAGTCATCGGCGCAACTCCGCATAACCTTACCGTTCTCTACTCGTCATACGCCCACACCCTTGTCTACCCTTACGAGATGCACGAGCCGACCGACTCTGGCCCTTCATACTACTCTGGCTATCTTGACAAGGTGGTCCCCGGGGAGAGCTATACCGGATACTCGATATGGGACACCTTCAGAGCGCAGACCGCTTGGCAACTCCTTACTATCCCTGAGAGGGTTCCGGGGATGATTAGTAGCATGTTGCAGGACTTTAAGGAGGGTGGATGGTTGCCGATGTGGAAGAATTTGGGCGAGACGAATATTATGGTGGGGACGCATAGCGATGCGATCATTGCGCAGGCTATGCAGGCGGGTGAGTACGAATCGTAAAGTTCATGTGCTGACGAGTAGGTGTGAGAGGATTTGACTGGGATTTGGCTTGGGAGGCGGTGCGGAAGGATGCTTTCACACCGCCAGATCGAGATACGGAGCTACGGTAAGTCATGGTATCAGGATTTGTTTTGCTCATGACAACAGCTTCGAAGATCGAGAAGAGCATACGCCACAAGAAGTCCGAGCGGGTTTGACAGAGTACACGTCCCTGGGTTATGTGGCTTCCGACGTGCACTCCGAGTCGGGAAGTCGGACACTGGACTATGCGTGTGGGTGAATTCTCCGCCTCACTTGCTTGCTGACTGGTGAAGACGATGACTGGGCCGCATCCATCGTTGCCTCACATGTCGGTGCCGATGTCGATGCAGCGGTTCTTCGAGAGCGGTCAAAATCATACATCAACCTCTGGAACAACGAGACAGGTTTCATGGAGGCGAAAACGTCGGATGGTACTTGGGCAGGGGAGAAGACCGGATGGACTGAAGGAGATCATTGGGCGTACTCGCTCACTGTTATGGCGAGTTCCATGTTTATCATACTCTGAAGAACGCTGATTCAGAGCAGCACGATGTACCAGGCTTGATCGAGCTTATGGGCGGGAATAAGAGTATCGTCGATTTCCTGGATCGCCACTTCGACGGCGGACACAACTTGCATACGAATGAGCCGTCTCATCACATCGCAAGTCCTTATCTGCCTGGGTGTGATAGAAGCTCGCTGAGAGATGACAGCCATACTTGTACATGTTTGCAGGGGCGCCACACAAGACGCAAGAATGGGTACGGAGGATTGGGGAGAATGAGTATAACCATACCGCAGGAGGTCTGTCTGGTGTACGTGATTTGGGACTTAAGGTTGGGTACAAAAGCTGATGGGAAGTGTTGTAGAACGAGGACTGTGGTCAGATGAGCGCTTGGTATACATTCTCTGCGATGGGACTCTATCCGGGTAGGCTTTCCTGCCTTTTAGGGGGATCCAGCTGAAAGATTTCAGTCGATCCGGCTTCGGCGACCTATATCATTGGCGCACCCTTCTTCAACTCGTTGATACTCCACCTTTCAAGCGCAGCTCGACCGCTCAACATCACTGCCATTGGTGCGAGCGATGGCCGGCGGTATGTGAAGAACGTGACCATCGATGGTGAGCCCGTCAATGGAATCACGATCGAGCACAGGCAAATAGCGCACGGCGCGGATATAGTGTTTGAAATGGAAAGTACGCGTCAAGTATGGGGCATGTGATGCATCCATGACAGAATCACACGAGCACAAGCGAGGCAAACCGACATAGCGGGCTGTCTCTGTTCCGGACCTTGACCAGAGACAGATGACGATCCGCGTCATCCCCATCTCTCGCCAGCTTCAGGAGGTGGATGTACCCAGACAAGGTGATTGTGGCGAGGGCATGACCTCTTCCTCGGGACAGGGAGAAATTACCCGTTGTCGTGTAACCGATAACATCCTTTTGACGAGGCTTTACCTCCCCAAGCTGAATTGATTTCAGTATTTTTCACTTAATCGACGGTGATTGAGCTCACTCGCTGGACCTCACTGATTTCCGCATGCATCTCCGCATGACCAGCTCTCCCCAACGACTTCTCCAGCTCGTACGCACGCAGCCAATCGCCCCTCTCCTCGACTCGCAGCTTGTAGATCATAGCCATATCGTCTGGAGAACCTCGACCAAGCATCTCGACTTTCACGTGGACCAATGCAGACGAGGACAAGTCGGTCGCTGCTGTCGTAGGAAGCGCTGTCATCGAGCGCTGAGTCCGAAAAGCATTGATTACCTTCAGTAGCTGATTGCACGGGTTTGATGAGTTCGCGATCTGCGGGACGAATTCGGTGATCGGCGAGGCTAGGAGCCAAGGTTGCAACATGTCCTTTGTAGACCCGTTCATGACCCGCTCCTCCTCGGTCGTTGACCCCTCTCCAGGCTGACAGTATCAGCGAGTCGTCATAGCGATATTCGGAGACTAACCTTCATGATCTCTCGCCAGTCTGGTAGGAACGGATCTCTCGTCCCGAGACTGTCCCACTCCGGTCTCTTCCCAGGCGGCTTCCTCGCCCACCTTGCCTCTTCCTCACCACCTTTGATCCTCTGCGACTCCCTGCCAGCTCTGCAGACCGCACCGTAGTGCTCCGGAAAGCAAGGAACTCCCGCTTCACGATGTTGCGACCGGCGTTCCGCCAGTCCCCCGACCAAGGTACCTGTGTAAACGATAGATTGGAGGAGATGCATGGACCATCCGCGCGGAAGGAGGAGGGTAAAACCGTTCATCGCTTCGGTATCTGCGCTGGATGAGCGTAGTGTTCGCTGAACCAGCATGACAGGGATCCGGTCGTCCTGCGCTGTAGGGCGAAGGCGAGTTCCTGGTAATCCCAGCTGAACCAGTCAGCCAAGGATGATTTCTACGTTAAACTCACCTTCTGGCGGCGATGATCGAGATCTGAATTCTTGAACCTTGGCTCGGAAATGGAATCACGAATATCCGAGCTCCAAACGTCGCTCTGTGGCAGCTCGGCGGAACGTCGCAACTGCATGGTCGACCGAAGGACGCCATCGGAGCCGTCAGACTCAGCTTCTGAAATAGGAAAGGGAGGGAAGCTGTGTTGATCAATGGAAGAAACGATCGTCTTGGCGGTACGGCGTACTGAAGTCGAGGGTCGTACACTCTCAAGCCAATGACCATTCCTTCCGTAACCTCAGCTGGATCCATCGATACAAGGCTTTGGAAGAACTGCCTCATATCAATCAGCCTACGTAAGGCAAAGTATACGAGCGTACCCGCTGCTTCGCGTCGACCTCGTCCTTACAGATGCGCAATACCCGACGGACTACGTTTCCCGCCAAGGGTCCCATGATCTCGAATGCGTTCACCTCTCCGCGCAGATCCCGCATATGGAGTGCGTCCCCATAGTCGAGCTGGGCACTCCGACCTGCCTCATTCGTAGCGAAAAGAAGCAATCGCTTGATAACCGCCTTTAGCGCATCCCAAGCCTCCTGGAAGATCGATGGGTGAAGTCGGAACCAAAGCTTTCTGTCGTTTATTGATCCTTCTGACTGCCAAATGATCTCCACTGATCCGATGAGACCGTTAGGGAATTGATCGTAATGATAAAGCGAAGTCTTCGCCATTCGACCACCCGATTCATACCTAGTCCATTAGCTTCGCCCGAACACTTACACGCCGACTCACTTGTCCCCCGCAAATCGCCCTCCACCCGTCATCCTTCCAAGAACCTCCAGCAGCTTCTCCCTCGACCCCTCAAGCTCGATGATTCCGAAGTAGCTTACATCGCACATGATCGCCCTTCTCCGGGCAGCACGATATGCGGGTCGAAATGACTTCAGGGTGGGCGTAAGTGGGAGTCTATAAGACCAGAGGTTCGTCATGTGGAACCGCTTGGCGTGCCATATATGTGTTGGGAGCCATGTCTTATCTCCTGCGTTGTGTCAGCTCCACTGAGTAGCACGGGTAGTATTCACGCTGCCGCTTTTGGAGCTGCACGGTTCGGCTCTCTCCACGTAGATTGCCTCGAGCCCGCAACTTCGCCTTCTTCCGCTGCATCTTCAAGACATTGTCGCTGGGATCGATCTGAGTTGTATTCAGCTTGACCTCACAGAGACGGAGATGCACACCTCAGCCACAGCCTTACTTCGCATCCGCTTCGGAACTCGTCGAGGGTTATGACTCGCTGCTCGTCGTCGCAAATGTCGGGGTAGTGATTGGAACGCTCGTGAATTCCCTTGAGCTCTTCAGGACCGTAAGTCAAGAGTCCACTCATAAGGGAGAAGCCTTACGCCGCGAACTTGATCGCATTCTGGAAAGCGAGAATCTCCAAAGCTCTCGCCTGTATACCAACCATCAGAGAGGGAGTTCAGAACGACTAAAACAAAAGTTTACCTCGGCAAATCTCTCCACTTGCAGCGCTCCAGGTAGGGATTTTAAAGCTGAGGAATCTTATTAGCTGGAGCTCTTTGGGGCAGGCTTCGTACTCACTTGTCATCAACCCGCTCATATCCCCAAGAATCTCCTTCTCCTTCCCCTTGCCTTTCCGTTTATCCCGCTCATTTTGCTTGATCAGGTCTGAAGTCTTGGCGATGATCTTCCTTTGTTTGTTACTCTGTGACGGTCCAGGAGGACCTGAAGGTTGTTTATGCATATCCTTCATAGCAAAATACGTCGGTGAGGATTTTGATATCCAGTAATCATTGAAACAACTTTTGCCACGTGGTGACGTAGGACCTGGACAAAGCGGTTCCTGGGTAAACATTCTCAACCAAAATCAGCAAAAGAAACGACCTGATCTTCAATCGCAAAAACATAAACCAACCATGGATGCTTCGTCCTACACGTAAATCTGGAAGACCTGCAAGACGTCGTTCTCCATATCAAAAAATTGGGTCGAGGACGGGATGATCGACGTCAGCGAGGAGAGACTGTAGTGGAGAGCTCGTCCGAGGACGCGTCGAGGGACTTGGGGAGGGGCTGCTCGCGGACAAAATACGGGGGAGATTCATCACCAAGCTGTGTCAGACAGCCATGCATCGTATCCATGGATATAACCGAAAAGTCTACCGATCCTCTCCCGGTGCTACCGCATAGATCGCCACTGGACCTTTCGCGTTATAGTCCACCTTTGTGATACAATGCTTTCCGACTACATCCGAGAACGCCACCTGGAGCCACGTATCAGCTGTTGAGGTCTTTTTGGAGTTCTGGATGACCTCGCACCTTAGCGACCATAGATCCTCCCAGGAAAGGAGCAAGTTCCGATGTCGCGTTCTTGAAAATGGCGAAATACTCGCTACGACTCGTTCAGCAACACGTTGATACCAAAAAGAAGCGATACACTGACGGGATCGACAGGAGTCGCACTTTGGCTGGTTGAGTATCGGAGGGCAAATCTGGACTGGAAAGCAGGAACGGTACGAGATAAGTCATAAGGGCGGTTGCGAAGGCTTCGATGGGTTAGCCTTCCATCCTTGTCTGCAGTACTCACACTTTATCCTTGCTGCTTCTCCAATCACCCCGACTCCCTCCCAGATTGCCATCCTCTCGCCATAGCTCAAAGACGGGCTCTCAACAGCTCTACCCATCCCTTCCCAAGCGCTTTCACCGCCTCGACCTTTTCCTACAAAGAGCGGTTCGAGCAGCCGATGTCGTACCGGACCGAGAGAGATCTCTTTTCCAGGTAAGGACGGTATGGAGAGGGCGATGACGTCGGCTTGAGCTGCTGCCTCAGCTGCGGCAGCGGTCGCTGCGACATCGGCAGCTGCTTTCGCTGCAGCTGCGGTTTGCTGCTTCTTCGATTTGTGTGAAGCGGCGTTAGGTACTGGGACAGCATCTCCGACGAGTCTACCAAATCAGCTATGCCTAATGAATAAGTGCTTACTTCTTCGCCACGTCGAAGGTCCCCTCATCTTCCTGTGGGACGGAAGTAGCCACGACGAAAGTATTCGACGCAAACTTCGCAGCCTGTATCTCAATATCGTCGCCCGTACATTCCCTCCAAACCACCTCAGACAACTCCCTTATCAACCTCTCCTTCGCTCCTACTTCCCAGCTCTCAACACCTGCTGCCTGCCTCAACTCCTTGTCCAACCCTTCATCACTCATCAATAACCCTTCGAACCTTTCCTCGCAATCCGCCTGACCCACTTGTACGCTCACACAGCACTCCCAGCGCACTATCGAATCAACGATTATGGAGATCTCAGATGTTTGCTGCGAGACGTGGAGGATGATACCCGTTGTTGCGCCTAATGCGAAAATGGCAGCGAGGGGTGAAGGAAGGATGGATAGAGCGGGGACATTGAGGCGTTCGAAGGCGAATTGTGTGTACAGAGCTTGTGTAGGGAGAGGAAGGGATGGTGGAGTAGGTGGAAGGACGAGCAGGAGGGGTGATGTATTGGTGGCTATCCGGACTTCTAGGAGGCTCAGGAGGTGTGACCTGTTGTGGATGAGTTTCGCCTTTAAGGAAAGAAATTTGACCTACAGGGTGTATTCTCGCCCATCCCAATCCTCAACTTCTTTGTTTTGCCGAAATGGCCAGCGTACATCCAATCTTTCCTCCCACCCATGATCGATCTGAGCCTTCTCAAGCGCTTTCCCTACTAGCCATCCGCTTTTCTCCTCAGGCGTTGACCCATGTCCATTGGTCTCCGAGTTCTCGACACCGAGTGAGGTCGGTTGTCTGGAGGAGGAGGAAGCCACTCCGGGAACGGCGTAGCATGCTCTAAGTGTCTATATCAAGATCCATCAGCGGTCATACATCCACTCAATAGCCAGCTATTGAGGACTCGTAAAAACTCACTACTGAGGGGCGCGAGAACAGCTCTCCCACCCCAACTACTGCACGTAGGACATCAGTGTCGATATGTAGCACCAACGGCTGATTGTCACGGATGGCGAATGACATGCCTCGAAATTGTATGGATGCTAGTGAAAGCGCGCGGAATAGGTGAACATGAAACCGTCAGGGACGTGTTTTGCGTAACTTAATTCAAGACGGGATCAAATTTGATTTGAGCAACCAACAATCTTCTTCGTCTCGCCATCACCACCTTCCTCGCCGACACCATTCCACATTCTCTGCACCTCCAATTCCGCCTCGACACCCAGAACTGCTCTCATCGACCTTTCTCATCGTCCCTACAACCTCTTCACCCCTCCCATCCCCTTTGTAAATGCCAATCATGCGGATGCCACCGGATTGTGCGCCCGTCATTTCACCCGGAATTGTGGCATCGTCATCGTGAATGGCTATAGGAGAGCTTTGACGGGTGTTTCGATTGGAACGACCCCTACATTTACTCGATTCGGACGAATCGTTCCCCCTCTATTGTCATCAACCAACTATGTGGATGATCCAATTAACTTCGTAGATGGCCAATCAATTCTCAGATGTATCAACTTCGCCTCCTCAACTGGCGCCTCTTTGGCCCTCGGTCAATGACTTAGACTCCCCGCTGGCGAAGCAACGAACCCGCCATGGGTACGAGGCTATCGAACGTGCCTTCCATTGGCTCGACCCGAAGATCCGCGATGCTGCCCTTGCCGGAAAGCTGACTGCCACCGACTTACCGATGCTAATCCCGCCGACCGGCCCCTTTTCAGAGCGCTTCCCGTGTACCCGCGACTTTCTACGTCCCCTCACCCTCCCCAACCACTCCGCCCCGTCACGCTTCAGGGGAGACCTTGATCCTTGCCAGTGGTACAGGGTTTGGGACGACCTGCTCGTTCACCATCACGTTCCTACCGACCGAGCGGTTGATCCCTCCTCGGGCGCGGTGCGATCTTCGATGAGAAAGCAGAAAGGGAGGAAAAGGGGACTGGTCGTCGGCAATTCACCGTATTAGGGATGGTTATCCCGGTCCATTGTCCATGGCATAAGGGTTCTCCGACAGGGGTTTTTCAAGGGTTTTTAGCATCACACAATTCGTTGTGCCTTCCTTGTTCACGATCCATTTCTTGTGGGTAGATGATGTAGCGTGGTCAGAATGATCGAGGAGATGCATTCACGTAAAATGTCAGCCGGTAAGAGGGAAGGCAGTGCAATCGATTTTCGATCATCTTCATTCATCTCGCATTCGTCTCGCTATAGCGTACACTATAGTCATGTATCCTTTTCTGCAACCCTTCGTATCCAATTACTAGTAGTTGGTCTGGTCGCCACCGTTCCCGCTGCCGTAACCCTGCTATCGTATCACGCATTAGCAATACTCGGTCTTCAGAAGAGGAATACCAACCGCTCCACCTTGGTTCATGCCACCTTGACCACCTTGACCGAACTGATCCTGACCTCCCATCCCGCCTCCTCCACCCATGTTAGACTGATCCATGCCGGACTGGCCCATTCCTCCCATCCCTCCCATCCCACGTTGGTTGCTCGAGTCGAAATCATCTCCTCCCATCCCACCACCTTGTCCACCCATTCCACCACCCATCCCGCTCATTCCACCTCCCATTCCACCTCCCATTCCACTGCCACCACCTCCCATACCACCGCCCATCCCGCTCATTCCACCTCCCATTCCACCGCCACCACCTCCCATTCCACCGCCACCACCTCCCATACCAGCACCTTGGCCGTAGGAGTCGTTGCCTCCTCCCATCCCCTGTCCTTGACCGTAGGAGTCGCTGCCTCCTCCCATACCACCACCTTGACCACCCTGGCCGCCGCCCATCCCGGATTGGTCATATTGACCACCTTGACCGCCTTGACCACCCATCCCTTGTTGTCCACCAGATTGCTGCTGAAGCCCATATCAGCGTCTCTCCGTAGCAGGAAGCTGAACGAAACCCCACATTCCCTTGACCGCCCATCATACCTTCCGCCTTGTTCATGACTTTGTCCATAATCTGCCGAGTGTAAGTAATGAGCGACAATCCACAAAGGAGGAGAAACTCACACCCATGTTAATTGATTTTGAATTTCTGGCGTCGTTGATTCGATATGGATCTTGTATGCAGGTGTTGGGCTGCAGGGGTCAAGTATATATAGGCACCGCATAATAACCCCCTTCCTTGATTTGAGAGCGGGTCATATGACGGGTTTCCGGGCGGTAAGCAGTATGACGTCCAGCACATTTCTCGGTGCCTTTTTGTCGTTACCCCTGAATCTATATTCTCGGATGTTACGGTATATTACCGTTGGGATTTACTAGTGCAACGCGGCTCGCACGTTTCAACATGGAAGACTCGCTCTTGTTTCTTCGATTACCGAGACGCGACCGAGAAGTGGGGCGCAAAGAATCTGATCCGCATCGCACTGAACGTGTAAAATCATTGCTCGCAATGTCCTCGCCTTACACTGATAAGCCATATAGCCGGCGCGCGCCCCTCATGCACCTATTTTCATCCGATTTCCATCCCGGGTCTCATCCTGACACTCATACACCCTTGACTGCGTTGACCAATTTGGTCGCGTCCTGCAATTGATTTCCACCACCACCGCCTTGCTGACCTCCCTGTTGACCACTCATACTGCTCTCGTCAGCTTGCGCGACGAACATACAAGGCGTGACCCACGAATCACCTCCACTGCCCATACCGCTCTTCCCACCTTGCTGACCAGTATTGGAAGAGTCCATTCCCGATTGTCCACTCTGACCATCCTGGCCTTGACTCTGACCGGCCGAGGCGTTCCCAGGAGCGCTCGATCCACCCGTAGTACTACCCGGCTGACCGCTTGTCATATCCCTCCCACTATCAAGGCCAGGTTGACCCGAGCTGCCATTCTCGACTTTGTCGTTGATTCTGTCGTCGCTCTTTCCGATTGCGTTGTCGGTGCCTGACTGGTTCTAATGCTCACGTCAACGATGGGATGACTTTGGGAGGGACGAGAGGGAAGAGAGAAAAGAGAAACTCACATCTCCACTCGCTTGGTTCTCGTTTCCCCCTTTGTTCTTCCCCATGTGCATCTTATGCATGATCTAGGGAATGGCGAAGTAGGCATTAGACATTGCCACTCTCAGGTGCGAAATCGACGTACACCCATTTTTGATCGTTTGTAATTCTTGATCTAGATTGTTCGGGAAGTGGTTTCGGTAGTATATCGAATTGTAAAGGGCATACGTCTGCATCTACCATGTTCGCACGTGAAATTGGATCCGCAGCCGTGCGTCATCATCGCCTCTTTCCATGTGACACATCGTCATCTTTCAGGTCCCGTCTGTGTGTCATGGGGTCCGGAACCTGGATAAGAACTCCCAGCGTGCCCTCTTCGTCAATCAATATTACACTACCGTCACTCCCACTTCCCACAAGAGAAATCAAACACCACACGATGCAGGCTGTGAGTTCTTCCTCAATGCCCCGTCATGATCAGCTGATCTAATCGCTTCGGTAGATCAAAGATCTCCTCAGCTCCAAGTCCGGCGAGAACGTCTGTCCACCTTCTTCCTCCATCGTCTGAGCAGTCCTGATCTGATCCGACCTTAGGACGGCGTTGGCGGTAATCAAGCTGGCAAGGAGACCACCGGCGACACCACCGGCCAGACCGGCCAAGGTGGTATGGGCAGCAATATTACCGATCGATTCGGGATGAACGAGAACATCCGGCAAGCTCAAGATGGTTCAGAAACTGTCGTCGGTAACAAGTACACCGGCAACTACGATCAGGACGCCACAGGAGCCGGCGCTGGGACTCGCGCTGGTGCGGGAGGCGGCGTGACCTCAGGTATGGGCGGTAATACTGCTTCAGGAATGAGCGGTCTCAAACGAACCGATGACTTCGGTAACACCGGCGGTGACAACTACGGTTCCGGAAATACTGGTGCTGGCTACAGCTCGACTGGTGGCGGGACTGCCGATGACTACTCCGGTGTTGGGCCAGGCAACAACAGCGGATACGCTCAAGGCGGAGACGACAATGACTCAAGTAACACCGGTCGCACTGGCGGTCAGAGCGGACGGGGTCTCACAGGTGGTCTCGGCGAGACTGGCGGAGTGGGCGCCAATTCCGGAGACTACCGATCCGGTGACCAGTACGACTCGGCCAAGTCTGGTAACCAGGCTGGTGGGAACTTCGACTCAAGCAACACCCGCTCAGGTCTCAGAGGCGACCAATACAGCTCCGGTAACACCGGACTGGGTAGCAGCGACTACACTACCAGCACTACCGACAGCTACTCTACCGGAAACACTGGTGGCGGCTACTCGTCTGGTCAGACCGTTACCGGCGGTGCCGGCGGTTTCGACCAAGCTGGCGAAGGTTACGCGTAAGTCCTTCATCTACACTCGCTTGTTCATTTTGTCTGCGACCCCTACCATCTCCTCGCTACCATCCGGGTGACCGTCAAACCCCCTCTCTCCAAACCAACCCTCGTCGCGGACCTTCGTCCTCCCTACTGAGCTTACCACCTTCACACCTACTGAGCTTACCACCCTCCACACTTGGCCTCTATCGCCATCGCCCCGTCCCTTTTTTTCTCCCCTTCTTCTTCGCTACCTCCCTCTCACAACACACTGGGTTCTTTACTAATGCGTGCTCATAGCGATGGAAACATGGGTGCGGCAATGGGCACCGGGATGCGTGGAGCCGGCGCGCAGGGTCAAGGGACAAACGAAGACCAGGGGAGGGCCAGCAACAATTACTAAGCGGTGTGTGACCAAGTCTGTTTAGTTTAGGGTGGTTCCGAGTTGGGCAGGCGACGATATGGTTACACGAGGATTACGGGGAGAATGGCAGAAGCTATGTATGAAACTTGGTTCGCTGCACAGCTGGACCCGCTCAACATCAAGCCCTTGCTTATTTTTCCCGCTGGGTCGGGTAGATATACCTTCCCTTTCCTTCCGCTCTCAACGCTCGCAATGAGTTATTCACCGACTACGACTTGACTTGCCCATCAGTAATCCACCTCTACCCGCTCACCTCTTATCGGACACCCGATGTCAAGAGACTCCAACGAGACCCCTAGACTCACAGATAACGCGTATACTCCACATATAAACGAGAAGCCCCCGAAACCTTGCCAGAGGATATATTTTAGGGAGGTACAATTGATCCAAAGAGACAGTCCAGGGCTGCTTAGTTGAGCGCATGACACTCCAACAGGAACATCCCAATCTCATCTCTTCTTCTATCCGAAATCCATTGTTCCTCCGAATGGGTCCGGCCGAAAGTGGATCAGACAAAGACGAGATGACCGAACCCCAACTCCGACTTTAAGCAATGAAGTACTCATTTGCCCATACATGCAATATCGCACCCTCTTTGTTTATCTCATCTCACTACTCGTCGGTTCATCCGTCGTATTCCTCGGCTCAAGCTTCCCAATCTCTACCAAGGAAGCATGAGCATCACTCGACGTTGCGAAAGTGAAGATCTTTGTCTCGGCGTTGTCCCAAGTCTGATTCCTCAGATATCAGCTTGACCCTTGACCCTTGAACCCTTCTCGAAACGAGTATATCCTTCCTTTCACTCACTCTTGCGGAGTTTTGACCATCTGCAATGTACCTCAAGATATCTCCGTGAGCGACCACTATATCCTTTTTCGTCAATTGAAAGCTAAAGGAAAAGTAGGTGGTGTAGGTGGAGAGAGGGACGAACCGACTATCTCCCGCTCTGGTTGATCTCGGAGCCATATCCTACATTTCTTGGATCGTTCGACGGCATTATCAGGTGAAAAGATACCTCTCTTCGATGCGTAGTCCGGTGAGAGAGTGGAGAAATCGAGGTGAGAGAAGATTCCCTCGTTGGAGTTTTTCAGCTTCTCGATTGGATGGAGGGGAGTATCACAGGGGTATCTACGACGGGGTTAGCTATAGGAGGCAAATGAGGTGGATGTACACACGGCCCGACTTCTTGTAGGATGTCGAGCAGGATGACTGGCTTTCCGGATTGCTCGAGTCGGGATTTTAGTGAAGGATAGCCGATGAGCATGGTCTCCATTGGTCGTCGCAACTTTGTTCACCCGCATGAGTATAGGTTGAAATGGAGAAGAGCAGACAGACAGGGGAGGAAACGAGAAGTTCGGCCGTTTGCTGGAAAGTTCCCTTCGTTAGGTCGTGTAGCTCGCGTGATTGTTGTTTCCCCAGGGAAGTGAGCGGGGCGTCGAGTACTGATGAGTTATGTCATCGAAAGATACAGCCCATCACTGGTTTCTCGCCTACTTGTCCAATCCGAAGCGACACTTGAAGGTAAGCGGTCAACTTAGCTTGTGGACTGAGTTTGGGATGAGAGACTCACTTGTGCTCGGCTTGCGCGTGTCGAGTGAGGTAGATCCGTTTGGCGGTGGGAGATGTTCCAACCATGACGTCTCAGATGTAAAGCAGTACCCTATTACCCTATGCACAGTTGACAAAGAGTAGTATATGCAGACGGTCAGACCGATCTTTGACTTTTCCACACAAGAAACTACATTGACCATGTCCGGCCAAATCGCCGATGACGGCAAAGTGATCTCCCACGCGACCGACTTTCTGCCTTCTCATCCTTCCGACCAGACCTGAACCATGCAATATCCCCATGACCCCTCCACATCCCTCAACTCCTATACCCGCCTCCCTATCCCACTTCGTCATCTTCAACCCTAGTCTGCGTCCTCCGAAGCCGGACACAACGCTCGACAAAGCCGAGTCTTCCGCGTCCAGCGACAAAGACGACGAAGATGATCTCCGAGAAGCCGCTCAGATCCTATTCTACACCTCTCGGGAGGCAGGTGGGGTGAGTCGGGATCGAATGCTTAGGCAGGTCGGCTTGGCCAAGGGGTTGATGGGGTTTACCGAGTATGTCGAGTTTGAAGGGTTGGGCTGATGGGCAGTATGGTCGTCAAGGATGATCGGACTTCGGAGGGGAAAGGATGGTATTTGATACATTCACAACGGTCGAGACTGGTTATCTGTAGTCCAGAGCCTGACTTCTTCATTTACGTGGTGTGTCTCTCCTAGTTGATTAGCACCAAACCTGATGGTGGTGCAGAATATCACGCTTGCCCAAACCCCTCAAAACCCTCCTTCAGCCTTGCCGACCTTGGCCTCGTCCTCAGCGTCAACCTCGAAGCCTCAAGTGGAACCCACGCCTACTTCACAAGGCTTGTCCGACCGTATGATCGTCGACGCCCTGTCCCGAGGCTACGAGGATTTCCGGGTACATCCCCTTATACTAGACCACTAATCAGAGCTAAATTCGATTAGCTACGACATGGATCCCTTCCCTCCCTCCTTCCAGCCTCACCAAACCTCTCCACCCTTCTCGATAAGTTCTGGACCCGCTTCGCATTCTCTTTCGAAACAACTTTCCTCTTGACTCCTTCTCCGTCTCCTACAATCCTTACCGACTGGCTTGGGGGTTATCCCCCTCCTTCCGATGACGTGGTACAAGGCGTATCCCGAGCCGTCGGGGTGTTCAAAGAAGATGCTGAACTGGAGTCGGACTTTATCGCTGGAGTGATAGGCAAGAATGGACCGATACATCTCGATGACGAGGTGGATCCAGCGATGGTGCGTTACCTGGCCAACCTTGTCCAAGCTTCACTTCCTCCTCCGCCAGTCATATCGGATCCAGCATCGGTAAAGTCAGATGCGAGACAGACACTTGGCTTTGGGTTAGGACGTCGGAAAAAGGATCATGAGCCGGGACGAAGGTCGAGCTGGACAAATCTCGGTTGGGTGCCCGGTCTGGGAGGGAGTACATTGAGGAGCTCTACCCCTACGCCTACATCCGCTCCAGCTACGACATCAAGGACAAGGGAGAGTCGGGCTGCGACTGCGAAGGAAGACCCCACGATAACTGCTAAGAAAGAGACGCGATGGCCGAGCTTGGGTATAGGCGGCTTGACCGGGCTTGGGGATGCTATGGGGACTATGGGGACTGCTCTAGGATTTGGCAGCTCGCCTATGGATGAACCAGTAACGAAGAGGGCGGAGCCAGCTCTACATGACGAAGCTGTAGACGTCCAGACAACAGCTATCGGGACAGATGAGACTAGCACCAGCACAATTCAGACGACCGATTGGAACCAGCCCTCTACTTGGGCGGATGAAACAGCTGAGCAGGACCGCTCACAAGCTGGCAACGAGCAAGGCAGAGAACATTCTGGTAACGTCGAGGTCGTCGAACCCGCTAGCAGTCATGTCGAACAGAGTCCGGTCGCCCTTCCTGATTTGCGAGCAGCCGTCCAGGCGGACACCCAAGTGGAACTAACATGGGATGGGCGGGGAGTATGGGTCCGTGTGTCTTCGCAAGAGGAGGGATACGTCAAGCGTCGATTGTCATGGATCATCGTGGGTTTTCGAGTGACTTGTCAACCTTACATACTGATCCATTCAGCGAGACAACGTTCTCCTATTTGTCCTCCTTCCGCCATCCGCCACTCCACCATGGACAATGCCTCACAGCGTCGCAACCCTCTCACTCTATTCAAAACTCGCAATTATCCTGACTCCGGAGCGCCCATCGCTTGACACTCCCCGACACATCGCTCCGACGCTCACCACCAATTCCTGGATACATCACACCGAGTATGACTTGGTCACCGAGAAGAAAGGGGATATCGATTCAGCTTCAGCAGCTACCCTGGCCGATCTACGAGATACTCTCCACAGGTGAGCAGTCACAATTGGTATACTGGATCATCGGCTGATCCAGGCAGTGATCCGTCGGTGTCGGAGATGTACGCTCGTACACCTGCGTCAAAGTTCGTCATTGCCAAGCGGACACGAACGGTCTCTCAGGATGCGAAGGATAAGATTCATGGCGAGCTGTACATGCTTGTTAGTCGGAAAGATGCGAGTTTGACGGATGCTGAGCGTCAGAATCAATACGCGATTGCACCGAGAGGGACCAAACTGATGATCGGGTAGACGCCGTCAGGGGATTTGCAAGATCTCGACCGGATTTAGCCACGTAATCCTCCCGTTCTCGATCGGATTTAGCCATGTAGTCCCTCCCGTTGACCTGGCAGAATCGCCATGATCCCTTCAGCATCGCTGAGCCAGCTCGAGAAGTTCAACTCGCAAGAGATCCGCCGTTCGAACCAGGCGACCGGACCCAGAATGGCGCGAAAGAAGCATACTTGGAAGGACAGGCCTCAAGGTGGTGATGCAGGAATACTTCAAATGCATATGACAGTGCTTTCGTGCTATACTTCTATGCTACAATGTGATGCTAAACTCTATCGCTCCTCCGAATGAAACACCCTACTAGCTCCAGCCCACCAGACTTTCACACTACCCAGACATACCACATACCGCGGAGTGCTGTACCAAAGGAGTATCCGACCGTCCTGAGCCCCGGTTCGTATCGCATATATCGATCTAATCACTGAAGCTGACCTTGATACACCTGTTGGGATGGAGCTGGGATGGGGTGGGGTGGCTGAATTGGGATATGTTGGGTATGCTGAGGTTGAGGTGGACCCGGAGAGGGAACTGCTGGGAGGTTGTGAGGATATTATTAGACCGCTCGGAAGGTCTGCGGACAGAGGTCGACTAAAATCGGGACAATTTTCAATAGAGGTCGACTGCTGGAAAACAGTTTTGATGATCTCGTCTCATGTTCAACGCCCGATCCTGTGGCAACGGGGGGGAGACTACGATGTGAACGTGACGAAGGTAGGTTGGGTGCGGATGGGGTGATCGGTAGCTGAGATGAAGGGAGATGCGGGACTGACGCCGCGATCATTGGAGGTTGTCGCGAGATTATCGCGAAAGGCTCTTTACATCCCCTCTGTTGTTCCCAGGTATCGCTCTCCCCATCGGAAGAGAGAGATGATCGGGAAGCATTCGCAGTTTGCCGTTTCTCGACGCTTCGGTAGACGGATGACCGACTGAGTCAGCTCGAGGCAGGTCTTCCGATCGAGCTACTCGTTGTCAACTATTGTATGTCACCCAAGATCCCCACCTAACCACACCAATCAGAGGGCGATGAACGGTATGGATACGAACATACACCTGGGTGAGGAGCAATCCGACTGCGATGATCAAACTATCGCTGACCAGGCGTCCTCAATGGAACGGTAAGAGTAGTGTCGAGCGACTCCCCAGTAGACGATAAGAGCAATTGCGCTGGCAGACTAAGTTTGGTCAGCTCAAATCTCATAGCGAGGGATAGTTATTGAACCTTGACGATGAAAACTTGGATCGCTGAGAATTTCAGGAGTCGAGAGATGTGAGCTCTCGGGACCATTGTAGTCGGTGTATGAAAAAGTGAGCACGATGCTGGGAAGATGGCATACATCCCATGAGACCGAGGAAGATTGGCTGTTCCATTGTCGCTTGGAATAGCCTTTCATAGTCAGTATCTGTCCGGAAGCGAACAGATTGGGCCGACCAAATGATAGCCGAAATCATGTAAGTCATCGATCCGTGAACTCGAAAGTGCAGACAGTGAAGGCGATTGCGAAAATGGTCGGGAAATGATGAGCGATCCTAAAGCAAATGTGTGAGTTGAATCCTAAACCAAGACTGCGCACATACAACGGGTAAGAATTGGTAGATCAATTCGAAGCAGTACAGCGCGCAGACGATCGCGCCAGCCGTTCGGAGAGCTTGGATCTCCCATAAACTGCATCGACCGGCCATGGCTGGTGTGGCGGTGAGCTCGAAAGCCAAGACGATGATCGTAAATGCGATGTTCATAGTATCTACATTTGTCAGCCTGTGCCTAATTAGATGATTGAATCGCTTACATATCACGACATTCTTCTGCAGTTCGAGGCGGAGTGTCGAGAAAAGAGGGACGGAGTTGTGAAATATCCTGGTATCGTCAGCTTTTCGGAAGATTTCAGGTATGTGATGTATAGGAAGATAGCCTTCGTGCAGACGTAGAGGAACAAGAAGGAACCTGAAGGCTCGTCAGCTTGTTGCCATTTGGAAAATAACCAGGTAGACAGACTGAAAGTACAAGTGGCGAAGGCGTCGAATCCCATGTATGGACTCATTGAGATTTCTTCGCATGATCAGTTGCCGACAAGTAGGTAATAAGCGACTTATTACTCAGAAGCGGGTTGAGCGAGATCACATTAGTCGCCTCTATCCCGGAAACCTCCTTTCTGGTTCTCGGACGATATATAACGGCTGCTGAGAAAGCCCTGAGGGAAGTGGGAATCCAGAATAGTCCCGATATAATCCCTGCTCAATTCAGTTGACGCCTCGAGCGACGCACGGACCTCGCTATACACATATCCCCTCCTGACGGGTCGACATGGGGACAATGTACGGACGGCCGAAAAGGTAACATTGCTGCTCTAACAACCGTCGTGCCTAAACTCTCGCACGGAGCCGTGTGCGGGTACCGACAGTCAGGCAATCCTCCCAAAGCCTTTGTTTTTGCGTTAGCCAGCAAATATGCTATGCCGGGATAGCCAGAACCTACCGGTAGAATTCTCCAATCGGGATCGAGGTGACGAAATCCATACAATCGTCGTACGAGGTGTACTGCTCGTTCTTTGTACCGTTACAATACGTTGGAGCGCCTCGACAGGTCGCTTGAGCCATGTATTGTTGTAGGACTAAAGTGGAGTTTGTATCGGACATGTTCCAGACGGGCGGGCCATGTAGGGGTATGACTGCCTGGATGAAGCGTCGGCGTTGACTAAAACACCAAAGAGTACACGTCACACATACGGGACGATGACATCGGTTGCCTGGGCACATTAGGAGGGCCGACGCTGGCAGACACTTCATCGACTTACCCATGCCCATCGACGGAAGATGATGTCGTACTCGGTAATTTGCTTTGATTCGCTTATCGTCATGAAGCCATCGAGCTGGCTTTAAGTACGATCCCCCTTGTCTGACTCACCTCGATAGGATAAGAAGTATTCAGGACTGAATACCAGAACTGAGGCATGTCAGCTAAGGCCGCAAACGGATACGAGATAAAACCCCACCTCAAACTTGATCCCTAAGAAAACGTTGTCATACTGCGCTGCGAGAGCAGTCACCTGTAAGTGTGTTGGTCTGTTTTGATCTCGTGAATTGTGGCTGAGAAAACACACATTGTAAGAGATTGGAGATCCGATAGGAGCGGGATCGGAAGGGTCCGAAGCGAGGTTGACAAAGAGGCCGAAAAGCTGGAATGTGAGCGCAATTCGAGGGACTGTGGACCTACATATTCACTGGTGGAGGATGAGCGTTTGCGGTATCGTCCTGCATGTACTCACATTGACAGTTCCAGTCCGTCAACCAGCGGTCCAAGCGTGAGGACGAAACTAAGCAGGAAGAAAGGGGGACCGTATTTTCCCGTCTCGGCGCAGGCTGTATAGCTCTTCCGTTATACCAAAGCCGATAAGAGGACGGTCGAAAAGAAGACGTCTTATTCTAACCTTCAGCTTATAATGCATCAATCGATCTAAGTTTCCGAACCAAATGGACCAAAAAAAGCGGGAGAAGGTATCCCTTATGAGTTGAGACATATTTGTGCCCATCCTCACGAAATCACACCGCTGCCAACATTTACGGAATCTCAGCGCCGGTCCTGTAATGAGATCCATGGGCCAACCTCCCCCTTAAATTGAGGAGGGATCTCGGTGATTTTGGTCCGAGCATGTGGAAGGAAATGTCATCTGCGGTTGTGATCTGCGGCGAGTCGCGGAGGAGGCTCCGTGCGATCACTCTCATTTGTCCTCAGTTCATCAAACGATTCCTTAGATGGAAGGAGATCGAATACCGTTCACTCAACTCCCGTCGAAAGCTTTTCATTGCTTCCCGTACCCTTCGACTTCTTTAGCCGGAAATATACCAGCATGGAAAAAAGAGTAGTGCCTCGAGAATCAGCGGGCCAGGCAGCAAAGGGCACCTCTGATTCCACCGAAACGTCAGCTTAATTCGGCTTCGGGCAACGTCCCGCAATCCCAACAACGAAATCAGAATCATGTCCCGTCAACCATGGCACAAAATCCACAAAAACAGGAAACTATGCATGAAGTTCCACCCTATGCCAAACGAGATCGACCCGAAAGATGCTATCTTCTACCAGGGAGATGGAAATCACTACTTGTTATGCCAGATCAAAGTCCTCAAATCATTCCAAGCCTCGGAATCATGATACAAATATCCTAACCCCCCTCATCAGCTTAATCTGGAGAATCTTCTGCTTGGCAATCACTCACGCATACTATTCCCCATTCCGGGCTGCAACCTCTCCGCTCTATGTCTGAACATGTACATGACTCCTGCCCAGCTCAGAGCAGCTATTACGGCAAAAGGTACCGGAGCGGGAGGGATTGGTCGTGGGTTTGATATTGGTGCGGTTAGAGGTGGAAGGGGGTGAGATAAGGGCTGGATGGGATGACGAGGTGGGTTTGGGGATGAGGTATATAACCGAGGTAAGAGGGAGAGGAGAGTTCGGGAAAGGACGTAGAGGACGATCTGCTCGTTGATCTGTAGATCACCTTTGCCTTCAGTCCAAATGCAGATTGAAGGATTCGAAGGGACGTACAGCTGTCCGTTCACCAAACACCCACCACCCACCTAATCCACCTGCGATGAGCGTATCCAAATCCCGTTCCTTCCCGCCATTCAACTTTTTCTGAACCAACAGAACCACCTTGTATAGCGTGACGAATTTGGCTAAGTTGATTGCATGAGTTCTTGTCGCGGTTAGGATCGTTCGGATCTTCGTCGGCCATCTGGATTTTACACACCATATGTCAACAAAACAGCTATGTCAAAGCTACAAGTGACAGTGACAGTGACAATAGGATCGGTTGGGGGAAACTGGACTGACGGTTTGCTATTGAAGAGGAAGGTCATGACGACGGCGTGGGGAAAGCCTGTATGAAGAGTTAGGCAGGACATAAGTTAGGCGACGGAGGGGGACTGACGGACTTTGACGCCGTAGACAAGACCGTTACGAGCGCCTTTGAGAAGGGCGAGGAGGTCATGATTCGCGGGACTGTGCTTCGTTAGTCGACAAGACCGCAACTGGCGTCAAAAGGCGAGATCGAACGAACTTGAGGATGAAATCCTGTAAGGCGGACATGGTGGATTATTACGAGATAGCGAAGCAACGAGTTGTCGTCAAAAGTAGTGGTGCGACCGATATAGTCAAATAGGGTAGGCGGAAGATGGGAATACAACAAAACGAGGCTCTAGCGTCTACAAGCTCTTATACAATATCGCAGATTGCTGTTCTAGAATGGAAAAAGACAAACCTTCACATGGAGAATGGAAAACGAACTTCACCCGGCAAACCTGTCTCGCTTATTTACCGGGACCGCGTTCCGCAGCATAATGGCCAGAGCTCTCCTTTATACCGAGGCTATACTGAAGCTATGCATGCTCAACCCTTTCCCTCACGCATCAGATACTCATTGACCCTCTTCAACGCCGCTCTCGGTGGATTCCCATTAGGCCACAATGCTACTAGTCCGTAGAGTTGGCTCGCTATATCAGCTTTGGTCATTGCGGGACTTGATGATGTCGTCGAGTCTAGCGATGCAAGCTCGGGGATTGCGCAAAGCAAGACGAGTGCGAGCGGAATGATAACTTTGCGTGCGTCCACCAGCTCGTGAGGGGACAGGAATGAATCGTCCCTCAATGGTTCGGCAATCTGCGCTGATAAGTCTGCGCGATATATCCGGATTGCCGAATCGACGTCAATCCGCCGACCTGGGCGAAGGATTATCCCTGACTCGCCTTGTTGAGCCAGGAGCCTTTCGACATAGTCTACTAGCGTTCCGATAGCGTGGAAGTACGGCTTTGGATCAGTCTTCGGGTCCGGAAGCGCCATGACAGCTTCATCCCGACGACCCTGTCCGCTCGAGAGGATGTATGGCAGATCTTTCGCCGGCTTCTCCACCATGACAACCCGAATGAAGTGCATTCCAGAAGCCGAAGAGGAATCACGATACCGCCATGGCTCCCCGTTTGAAGTGATGGAAGGACCGATGTCAAGTGCGAGTCGAGAGCTAGGCCCGGGTACGCTAGTGTAGATGCTAGATTCGCAGTCCGATAGTCGCAAAGTCGCAAACGAGCCATTCACGTCGACCTTCTTCGATTGCCGTACCAACGTATCGACGAAATCCGGTAAATCCTCCGGCGGCTCGGCCAGCAGGTCCTCCTTGTTCGCATGAAAGATGGCTGGCGCAAGGCCCTCACAAATCAGCTCGCATCTTGTCAGGTAAACTAACCCTAGCCCAGAGCTCATCATCATCTCCCCCACCAGGGACGTATTCGAAATGCACCGTCCTGTTTTGTGCGATCCGAGTGATTGAGGGTATCAAATCACCATGCTCGCCGTTGAGCCAGCGCGAGGTGGAAAGACAGATGATCGGTGTATAAGGCGGTGAAACGGGAATGTATGGTGGGACAGTGGTGGAAGGGTGGATGAAGAATGGTCGCAGGGGTTTAGTGAGATCTGGAAGTGGAAGCCTAGAGCTCTGCCGCGCGTCAGCACATCGACCAGTTTTCACAAGGGGAAACCCACTTCAAGTGCTCGAGCCCACGCCTGAAGATGAGATTCGATCTGACCTTTCTCCGACGGAGAGACAATCCGTGGCGGAAGGTAGAGTTCGGTGTCCCAGTCATCCAGTGTTGAGCATGAGTCGCCTTCCCTACGTATTTGTATCGCTAGATTGATCACTGCACACCATGTCGGGACGGTCTTCGATAGCGCATCGGGCATACGCTACCGCTCCACTATACTCAGCTCGAATCCATCAAAGTACAGAAAACTCACCTTCCCGCGCCGTGTCGAGTCAACCAATATCAGCCTAGCCCGCGGTCAATCACATCCCTATCATCATAGCCCTGGTAACGTACCCGCCTCTTTCTTCGGCATGCCTCGCCAGAGATAGGTTCGCACGTCGAAGATTGAAGTCCCAATTCTAGACTCCCGTCAGCCCTTCATTCGTTTGAAAGGTGCTTATGCCGTACGTTGTTATGCCCATCGGTTGACTTGAAGTACGCATATACTGCAGAGCTCGTCTACTCTCGTCAGCTTGGTTCGATAGCACTCGTCGAGGTACTGGCCGAAGGATCGCAATACCAGGTACCACATCTCTGATTGGCTTACCTAGCTCAGCCGAAAACGCTGTCATGTTGAGGATAGGCTTACCGACTACCTCAAACCTCCCCTCATACCCGTCCGTCGCAACTCTCCGTACAAGAGTTCCGTCCGCTGCTATCGAGTGAAGCCGGTGGAAAAGGTCATATTGCGCAGAGTGCTTGCGGATCGCCTTGGGGCCAAGCTCATCGCTCATTTGGCTCGGAAAGCAGTGTCGTTTCTCATGCTCATCAAGGGGATTGATGACAAGAGCACTCATCAGCCTTAAATGACATCCAACGTTTCTACCACGTGGCAAAATCAAACCAGACGAGATCCAGCAGAAGCAGATGATGAGAACGGCTTTTGCAGGCTTCTTTCGCTCGTCAAAGCTATGACCACTCTCCTTCAACCGCGTCCACCGAGTCGGTCGATATTGGAGGCCTTCATCACCCGGCATCAGTGCCTCCTACAGCTTGAACGATTCGCTGAGGAGGAACAAACCCGATTACTCAACTCGAATTGCTCACCAAAACTTCTCGAGCAGCGGGGTCTCGCACTTGGCGGACTAGGTGTAGCTGGGATCAGTGTTGGTCTAGGCGGGAAGAAGTCAGTCAAGTATCTTGGAGAACTGAGAGCCACTGATCTGCGAAAATAGCTTGATCGAGCTATGCAGGCCTTTGGCTTATCATACAAGTACTGCTTTACCACCTCATACCTTTCGGTGGGTCAGGAGGACCTCCTGAGATCGATGACACACTGACTGACGGCGTTGCGATTATCAGCAGCGGAGATCCAGTACGAATCGAAGCGCATATTATTGCTTCAGGTAACAAGGCGAAAATCAAGAAGAGAATCAGCGAAGAAGATGAGGGAGCGGCGGTTGAAGGTGTAATATACAGGGTGAGCTAATGTTGTCTCCGCATGTATGTAGTTGATGATCTGGTGGTCGTCCTAGATCTCGGCAGAGAAGGTGGTCGTCGCTGTAGATGGAGCAAAGGAGGTGGATCTGCCCGAACGATTGCGATCGTAAGCTTCAGGTCCCTCTTGCCCTAGATACTAGACGACCCGGTGTGATCTTGAGAGGAGCCAAAGCTGATCACCATCTAATGCAGGCTGAAGCTCGCCAATTCCGTCACCTTCGATCGGTAAGTAGCCGTAATCAGTGCCGCAATATCCATAATGATGATTTACTCAGAATGGACCGAACACTCGCCCATCTTCAGCGAATAGTTCTGCCGGATCCCACAGCTCCAATCAATTCCACCCACGCCTTCAACCTGCCTCTGATCGACTCTCTCCTCGGTATACAACAGCCGGCCTCGAGACCCGATATCCCGCCGGTCTTGTCGAAAAAAGCCGAAACAAACACGGGTACACAAGCCTCGGGTGACATTGAGTGGTTTGGTGCAAACTTGAATGATAGTCAAAAAGAGGCGATACAGTTTTGCTTAAAAGCCGAGCATATCGCTTGCATTCACGGCCCGCCAGGCGTATGTTGCTCTAAATGATCCCTTCACCTCGACTAATCTGCGTCCAGACCGGCAAGACGCATACCCTTATCGAGCTCATCTTCCAGTTCCTATCTCGCCCAGCTTCACCCGATACCACCCTTCCGCCCCGCATCTTGGTCACCACTCCGTCAAATCTGGCGCTTGATAACCTTTTACTCCGCCTTCATACCCTCTCGCTCCAGCCACCTTACTCTTCCCTCCTTCCGCGGAACTCGATACTCCGGCTCGGACACCCTACACGCGTTCATCGGGATTTGGTTAAAGAGACGTTAGACTGGAAAGCTGCTAATGGGGAGGAAGGAGAGATGCTCAAGGATGTTGGGAAAGAGCTGGAGGGTCACATGGGAGATCTTGGGAAGAAAAGGGGCGAAAAAGGTGCTGTAAAGGGGAAAGAGAGGGGCAAGAAATGGGGGGAAGTAAGGGAATTGCGAAAAGAGTAAGCATTTAGCAAATCGTATCTTCCTTGCTGAATTCGGATCAGATACCGTCAGCGAGAAGGCAAAGTCGTCGCAAATGTCGTCAATTCTGCTCGAGTTGGTGTTGTCCATTGTATAACCGGCCTGGACTGATCACTTGTGCAGGTGGTTCTGGCGACATGCCATAGCGCAGGTGGTAAACAGCTCAACAACCTACAGTTCGACGTATGCATCATCGACGAAGCGACTCAAGCTGTCGAGGCTGTCTGCTGGGTACCGATACTCAAGTCGAAAAAGCTCATCCTGGCCGGTGACCCTCAACAAGTGAGCATTCGCCCTTCGATGTTTCACTAACAGGATCAGCTCCCTCCTACCATTCTGAGCAAAAATGACAAGGCAACGAAATTGCGCTCGACCGCTACGAACGGGCACACTACTGATAACGGCGAAGCAGGCATCGCAGATGATCTTGAGGAAGATTCGATCAAGGATGATCGACCTCAGCTCAAGTCGCCTCGAACACTCGAGACGACGTTGTTTGATCGGCTCGAACGGCTTTATGGTGCAGAAATCAAGCGTGTGCTACAGATTCAGTACCGGTGCGTCTCCTGATTTAGCCTCCCTGAGCTCGATGTGACTGGTACAGGATGAATGAGCACATCGCTTCCTTCCCTTCACAGACCTTGTATGACAACCTGCTTGTCTCAGACTCTTCGGTCGCCAAGCGTACTCTTCTGACTTTACCGATGATATCCAATACAGAGAGCGACGATGCCAAAGACACACTCGAGCCTGCAGTTGTGTTCTTCGATACCGCTGGTTGCGAGTTCTTCGAGCGTTCGGACAGCGATTCCGATGGGGATGTAAAAATGGTCAAAGCGGCTTTAGGCCAAGGGAGTAAGAGCAACGAGAACGAGGCTGTGGTCGTTGCGAAGTGGGCGAGGAAGCTTGTCAGTTTCTCCGGCTTGTCGTACGGACGGACGTGAGCTTACCCGGATATTAGGTGTCGCTTGGCGTGCCTGCTGCCGAAGTGGCGGTGGTCACGCCTTATCAGGCTCAGGTCTCACTCATCTCTTCGATGCTGCGCGAGGATTATCCGGAGATGACGATCGGGAGTGTCGACGGTTTGCAGGGACAAGAGCGAGAGGTGGATCTCTGGGTAACGCTTACATTGTCATTCGCTGACATAAGGATCAGGCGATCATCCTCAGCCTTGTTCGGTCAAACCCAACTGGCGAAGTCGGTTTCCTCGGCGAATATAGACGGTTGAATGTAGCGATGACTCGAGCGAAGAGACAGCTTGTACGTCTTTGATCGTTCTGATCATACGATCGCTGACCAGATCAGTGCGTCATTGGCGACTCCGCAGCGGTTGGCAAAGGAAGCAAGTACCTCGGGAAATGGATGGCCTGGCTCGAGGCGAACGCTGATGTGCGATGGGCTGGAGACGATGCTGTCTAACTATACCTAGCACTTCAGTCGATGCCCTGCATAACAATCCACAGCCCAGCAGAATCATGCATGTATATTGCTGAAATGGCTACCTTGCATCCCCGTGTACGCTCAGTCTACCAGTGTATGCCGGAGGTCCTCTTCTACCCGAAGCCGACCTTTATGAATACAGATACGACCCTTCTCCAGCTAGATGGCCTTGGCGAAAGCTATGAAACCAGATAATCCCCTGAACTGTCCCTTCGAAGTCGATCCGTAATCTCCCAGAGTTTTACCCTCCTTATCCCGCCATACACCGTCCGTACCGACCAAACCGTATTGCAGGGTATTTTGGTTGGTTAAAAGAGTGTCCATCATCTCCGTCACGATTTGCTGGGATCCGTCAGCTCCGCTTCGCAATCCATGTTTGTGGACCTACCTTGTTATCGAGCATGACGTTGACTTCTTGCGAGTGGAACCAGCTTTGACTGTCTGCACCGCCATCTCAGCTCAGAGCTCAGAACGGGTTGGGCTACTCACCTTGATTACCATTACCGATGATCAGGACCTCATCGTCGTAAGCCGCAAACTTGATGTGGCAGTTCCGTTGCTTGAATACGGCGTTGAGCGGGCGTAATTGGTCCTTCCCGGTATACCTACAAGTAAATCAGCAACGTCAGCCCTCCCCCAAGCCGTCATCTCGACAGATTAAAGGCAGGAGGATCCACTGACCAGTAAACTGTGAGGAACTGCTCCTTCTTGTCCCTTCGCAAGATCTTGTACAGCCTTTCGACGACCTCCTCGTTCGTCCCGCCTTGGAAAGGAATCGATTCACCCTTGTCGTTGAAGCCTATTCCACCCGTCATCAGCCGATTCCAAAAAGGGCGAGTATAGCATGGACGTACCGAGATCAAGCAGGAGCACCACCTCAACTCCGCGACGGCAAGTCTGCTTGATCGCCCGGACGATAGGGCGAGCATTGAGCGTTGGTGTTTGGCTGAAGAGCAGTCTCATCAGTGGACCGACAATACAGCTGGGAAGATCGCTTACATAAAAACCTTCCTCTTCGCGTACCGGAACCCAGCGAGCCAAGCAGCATTCTGCGGATTTCGGATGTCTACACCCGATCAGTACGTCTTCTTACCCTCTTAGGGTACTGCGTACCATGATGGCCAGGAACTTCATCTTTGTCAGCGCATATCGTATGAATAGACGGCTACACTCACATCCATGGGGTTTCCGACAGCACATAGCCACCGGAAACGGATCATGTGGTTTGTGGACGACATGTGGCCTGAAGTTATCCAGATCATCGGAATCGTCAACCGTCGCCCATGCTTCAGACAGTACGCCAGCAGCATCTGCACCTCGTCAGCCTCCTGATCAGTCCTCAAGCTATCTGAACGCACTGAACCGCTTGCTGAGCTGATATAAACGCTTAGTCCCCTTACCCTCCGGAACGATCGACTCCTTTCTCTCGAGCCGAGCGGCAAGCAGACCATTCTCCTCTTTCTTCTCGTTCATTCCGGATCCATCGAGCTCCGCTCCGGAAGACCGCTCCACCTCTTGAGGAGTCTCGGCAGACACAGGTAGCGGCTCTTCGCCCTTGTTCCTAGGTCCTTCAAAGCTGTCCCTCCGTTCGCCACGGAAACCATCGAGCGGTTCGCGCGGCAAGTTGACCGACGAAGTGTTGGGTGACTCCATCATCGGTGCGTCGCCCAACAATCGCTCCTTAGGTCGATGAGCTTCGGCGGGCGAGCTGGTTCGATCATGGTTATCCAAGGAGAGCCGACCGGTCCCATCGATGTCCTGCGTATCGAGGAACATAACGTGATGCTCTTCCGTTTCGTACGCAGTATCTCGTACGTAGACCCCGTGATTCTCCCCGTTGTCCACTGCTTGACCGTTCTGAGACGATGGAGAGGCCTTTGCTTTGGGAACGGTATCCCCGACAACGGTCGGCGAAGAAGGCGCTTCGGAAGGGGCATGCAGGGCGTTGATCTCAGCATTCTGGGCAGTTATGGCGGCTGTTTGCTCGTCAAGGACAGCACCTTAAGATTGTCAGGTCGGAATCGGTCAATTAAAGCGGGAACCTCACCCTTCGCTCGCAGCAGCGGATCAATCCGGACCGCGCTGTTCCGTCGACTCGTCCCGCGCGAATTTGGTCGACTCGCTGAACCCCCAACGAGACCCCATCGCTCCCTGACGTCCCTCAACTGCTCGACTGCCAAGTGTCTCCGTGCATCCAGTTCCTCTCCGGGATTCCTATCTGCCATACTCTGTCTCCGTTGGCCAACAAGTTTTCTGACAGTATCACGTAGTCTCTCTCGTCCATGATGCTCCCCGGCATCGAGGTCCTTCGTTTGCTTCCGCAGGAGTAGACGAGCTGCTCGAGCAGCTTTTAGGATCTCGATCTCGTCAAAGTATGGATTGTGATCTTGGAAGAGATACTGAATCCGTCCTGTAGAGTCTCGAGGCGGTTGATAAGGCGTAGTCATGCAGGGAAGAGGCGGGGTGAGGCGGTTATACCATGAATGAAGGGCGATCTCGTAGAAGGCGTCAACGACTGGGCCCTCGAAGTGGGACATGAGCTCGAGGTTGGGACGGTCTAGTAAATGGGTCGTCAGACGAGTTCTCCGAAAGCCAAGTATATGCACCTTGAATATTATTACTGTTCAGTAGGGCGACTCTCCGGTCGACCACCAGAAATTTCACATGGAATGTGCCGAGTAGTACCCGATGAAAATTCTGTATCTTTCAGCGACTCTCTCTCCCACTTAAAAACTTACCACAATTTCCAATTCAAGCCCTTTAACTTCCTCTTTTGCCGGGAGGTCCAAAGGTGTCCACTCCTCCGGCTTCACTGGAGCATGCGCATTCCACAGCTGTTCCCAACTCCCTCGATCATACATGATCTTGACGACAATCTTCGGTCTATCGGACTTGAGCACAAGAGCGGAGAGGTCGCGTAAGCTTTGCGAGATTGTGTTGACACTATTTGACGGTCTGGTCCGGAGATTAGCTTGGAAAACATACTACACCGGCTGGACGTACTGCCAGTAGTTCGTGGCTAGGAAGATCTCTTTCTCAGCTCGGATGATGACGTCGTGATAATGTCGCATGATGTCGGGGATAAGGGAGATGATGGAGAGAGGCATGGTCGTTGTCGAGCCCAGTAGGTCTGGAGGGACTAAGCCGGAGAGAGGATCTCGCTGCAAGGTGGGGAGAAGGGATATGTACATCTTCTTGAATCAGCGATGGGATCTGATCAAGCGACAGAACTTACCTTCCAGAATAACTCGCTGACAGGAGCTCCATCTCCCTCTTCATCCTTCAACCTCCATCCCGCCCGCCTTCTCAGAGCTGATCCCTTGGCATTCCAGTGTTCCTCCTGAGATGGCGTGAGGCCGTCGATAACGCTGTGCTTCACTTTGAATCGTCTGATTAGTCGTTTGATGGGATTTGGCGACGGGAAGACCTTCTTCATCGCTCGTCCGGCTGTATCATTGGGATGAGCGATAAGATGGGTCGAGAGGAGTTTTGGGGGAGGAACGGAGCGGTGTGAGGAAGGTCCGGCGGGTGATTGAGGGAAGGCAGCTGGTTGAGGATATGAGGATGGGAACGGCATAGGAGGTGGACTCGAGTCATTAGGAGCCATGTGATTATCGGTCGATGCAGTGGTCGACCTAGGTAATAGCTTAGGCGTTTGGGGAGGTTGAGGAGGAGAGTGATTCAGAGATACCTCTGCTCCTCCATTCTCCGTCGCAACCGGTGGGTGAACCTGGACCGAGGGAGTTGCGGGGGCTGGAAGAGGTACCAGCTGGCTGGTAGGTTGCGAGTATGGCGCTCCCAAAATAGTCACGTCGTTTCCTCTTTGTTGGAAGTAATGGTTCGTCATTACTGTGTCGCTTCCTGGCGTTGAAGAGGTTATCGAAGAGTTTCGTCAAAGCGAGAGAACCATCTATCGATTCGCTGTTGAAGCTTTCACCGACGTGGATCGATGGCGCCAAACGCCCTCATCAGACGAACATGGAAGTTCCGAAAATGATGCGCTTTGCAGTGATGTAGATCGAATGTCGACTTTTGCGGCACTGTTCACCGCTTAAAAGTTTTGCAATCGAGTAGAAGAACGGATTTCGAGGATGTATGCAATGTCGGCAAGTCGAATAAGTTGAAGCGCACAGCACCCAAGTCGGTCTGAAACGTATCCTGATGTTCGGTCATACTCCGGGTCTCCGGCCCAGGCAAATTCGCTAAAAGGGAGGATCAAATACATGATCTGTTCCCATACATCGAGGTTGGAGGAGCGCGAAAGGAGCAGAAGTTTCTGACTCAGAACCGTGCCATGGTATTTGGGACCTTCAAGCTCACCTCAAAGACCATCAAAACAGTTCTAGCAGCGTCTAGACAGCCAAAATCTGTACTGCTCAATCCTTCAATCGCTGCGACCAGTATATTCCGCAAAGCTCCATTCTCCTCACAACGTAAAACACTGTCCAACATGAGCGGGCAACAATTCCATCAAGCGCCTCACAAGCTCCTTGTGTAAATACCGTCTACGTAAATGAGGCTGCTATCCGCTGAAAGACCCTCTAGTATCCCCGGACCCATCGAGTTCTCCGACCCCGTCCTTCTCGCCAATGCGACACCTGGAACATCCCATGTTTCCCCCGCCTTCATCCCCATCATGGGAGACTGTCTTGGAATGCTTCGGTCCGTCTTATATGCGCAGCAAGGAGAGGGTAACCAGGCTTTCTTGATCGCAGGAAGTGGGACGATGGGCTGGGATGCTGTGGGTGTGAACCTGGTTGAGAAGGGAGATGATGTGGTGAGTAACTTTGTGACGGCCCTACACTTCCTCGCTTTCGTATTCCAAGACCTTCGAGTTTGAGTTCAAGGCCAATCTGATGTCTGAGTATAGCTTGTGTTGAATACGGGGTATTTCGGAGATTCCTTTGTCGAATGGTACGTAAAGCAGACTGTTGCTTTTTATCGCCAGTTCAAGCCTTGATTCACAGCCTCGATCTGTACGGTGCGAATGTGACACAGTTGAGAGCTCCTCTTGGAGGAGTCCCGACGTGAGTCAGTCCGTTTGCTATTACATTTTTAGCTCATCAGTGCTTGGTATAGTGAGGAGCAGCTCGTGGAAGCTTTGAAGTCGAAGAAGTTTAAGATAATAACCATAACCCACGGTCAGTCTCGTTACACTCCCGTCCGATCTTGCTGCTTTCCTTGTGTGTCAAAAGCTGAAGCTTCCCAGTGGACACTTCTACCGGTGTTCTCTCGCCTGCCGAACATTTTTGCAAGCTCATAAAGGAACATTCGCCATCCTCGCTAATCGTCCTTGATGCCGTCTGCTCTGTCGCGTCAGAAGAGATCAGATTCGATGACTGGGGATTGGATCTGGTCATCTCAGCTACACAGAAGGGACTGGGAGCACCACCGGGTATGAGTGTACTTATGGCAAGCGGTCGAGCTATTACGGTAGGTTCCCTTTTCGTTCAGCAGAGCTTAGCCATGCTGATCGTGTCGGCAGACTTTCGAGTCCCGCAAAACACCTCCACAGGGGTACTACGTCTCATGGAAGAAGTGGCTTCCGATTATGCGGGCTTACGAGGCTGGGAAGCCGATGTATTTTGCGACTCGTAAGTCGTCCTTTGCGGCTCACCACCTCGCTAAATCCCGAACAGCGCCAATACAACTGGTATATGCCCTTCACACCTCCCTCACCTCCATACTCAAGCAATCTCCTTCCCTTACCGAGCGGTTCACAACACACAAAGCAGTCAGCAAGCACGTCAAAGATACACTCGCAGATCTCGGCTTCGGCTTCGTCCCTCTTGACCGGAGTATAGCCGCGAATGGGATGACAGCTGTCCGATATCCTTCAGGCGTGTCTGCTGCTGACATATTACCGAAACTTGCCGAGTGAGCCATGGATCCACTGTATCACGTAACAAATCTGATGATCATACAGGAAGGACATCGTCGTGGCCGCTGGATTGCACAAAGCAATCGCAACCGAGTACTTCCGGATCGGTCATATGGGTGTGACAGTGACAGACGAAGGGAGAGGTGACGTGGAAAAGGTCTTGAGCGGGATCAAGGCGGTCATGCAGGCGAGGGGGACTATCCGCCAGTAGGGCGAGAGTAGCTACATATCGTATGGTCATGAAAGACCTAAATTTAGCGTAGATACTATGCTAGGAGGAATTTCTGGAAGTTTGCAAAACAGACATCTGGTACACAGCGTGTTTCATAGATGACCTTGAGATCTCCGCAAATCCACCAAACTTGGCGCAGCTTTCAATGTTGATCAGCCTTCCTTTGCACCAGTCCTTCAAATCGGGTCGAGCGTAGCAGCCCGCATGATCTCTCTGAGCATCATTCCAGGATCCTGCGGCATGCCAATTCAGAGGATTCGCTGATCCCATCCACACTCCGTCATTGTCACTTTCCCCCCTCAGGCGGTTGCTCAATTTTTCTATCGCACCGACCGGCTTCGGAAGTATTAGCTCGACGGTGGTGGCCTTTATCGATTCTCAACAATTCGGGGGCTCCTTCTCTCTCCTTTCATCACGATGACATCCCGCTCCCCCACCTTCCTACGCGGTACCGCCGGCCCTCAATCCTCCCCCCTCCGAATGCTGCTTGCACCCTTCATCCGGATCTTCCGCCGAATCCTTCCAACAAACCTCCCCACATCCCCTTCCTCGCTCCTGACACCTCTAATAATCGCCCTGACAGCATCACTTCAACGACTCGACCTATCCCGCGATCCAAGAAGAACACTCGAACGGCTATCCAAACATCAATGGACGGTCGCCAACACCCTTCCACTCCTCTACATGGCAACTTGTGCATTCTACTGTCTATACATCATGACAACCCTCCTTCTCAAACTCGTCCTCCCTGTAGCTTACATCGCCGCCATCCTATTACCCATAACGAGCCAATTCGTTTGGCCAGCAACACCAATCTTCGCATGGCTCATCACTTTCTTCTCAGCTCGATTCATCCCTTCATCCCATCGACCAAACATTCACGTAGCTCTTCTACCCGCGCTCGAATCAGTACTATACGGAGCGAATATATCCGACCTACAGACGAGGTATACGAATCCGGTCTTGGATATTCTGGCTTGGTTACCGTACGGGGTGTTGCATTTCATCTTGCCTTTCGTGGTCGCGGCGATACTTTGGATTTTTGCACCCAAAGGTTCCGTACAGTTTTGGGGGAGGGCTTTTGGTTGGATGAACTTGATTGGGGTTTGTATGCAGGTTCTCTTACCTTGTGCCGCCCCATGTGAGTGGTTTTTGTCTAATCTCTCAAGCGGATCCTTCTAGCTATGAACAAAGTTAACGCTGACTCGTGTGCTTTAGGGTACGAGATCATTCATGGTCTGACACCCGCAAATTACTCGATGCCCGGCTCACCAGGCGGTCTCCTTCGTATCGACCGAGTCTTTCATTCATCAGGGTATACAAACGCCTTCGGTTCCGCACCTCTCGTCTTCGGTGCATTCCCTTCCCTCCATTCAGGCTGCGCAGTCATGGAAGCTCTCTTCCTCTCACATTTCTTCCCTCACCTCAAACCGATTTACTGGGGTTATGTGGGGGTACTATGGTGGGCGACGATGTACCTCTCTCATCATTACCTCATCGACTTGACCGGAGGAGCATGTTTCAGTGTCATCGCTTTTTACGCTCTGATGCCGGAAGCGTATAAGGATGCGGATCAGATCGATTGGACCAGGGCTTTACCTACTGAAGGGTATAGTGCGCTTAATGGACGGGCTAGGGAGGAATTGGATTTGGATGAGGAGATTAGGAAGTTGGAGGATATTGGGGAGGCGGTTTTGAATGGTATGGGAGGTGGGGAACCAGAGGGGGATGAGGAGATGAGGTTGGAGAGTGGTGGGGAGGTTTTGAAGGGGAAGGGGAAGAGGTCGGTCTCGTGGGGTGAGACGAAGATTATCGGGGAGGATGGGGAGGAGGAGGAAGGTGTGGGGAGTGAGGGGGAGGTGGAGGAGCATAGGTAAAGTGGTGCGGTATATGCACATATACTTGAGTTCAAGCGCGAGAATGTCAGGAGCCCTCCTGGCTATGTCAACTCCCATAGCTTCGCATGCCGTCAACTGTATGAAGTACATCCCAACAACGCAAACAGCTCATCTTGGCTATGCGTGGCCACTTGCAGCCGATGACACTCAATCCCGGCGAATCATTCAGATTAACGAGACTCATCTCGATGCATACACTCAATCTCACCCTGCGACCTCACCGCACCCTTCCCCCAAGCGTACTCCCATACCCACCCACAGCAGGCCTATCACTAAACTTACTAATCAAACCCATCGCCCTAGCCCTCCTAACCATCTTCCCGACCAATCTCTGACTCCTCCTTGTCAAACCCGTCTCCGCACGTCCTTTCAACCTCCCGAGAGGGTTCACGAATGCCAGTGAGAAATTTGGGTTGAAGACGTGGTCTAGAGGGGAGGAATGGGATTGGTAGAATGGGTCTACTTGAGCTGCGATGGCTTTTGGGGGACCTAGGAGGGGTGGTTTTGGGTTGGGTTTCCGAAGGGAGTAGAGGGAGGATTTGGTTAGGTCGGTTGGGCGGATGAGCTAGTGCATCAGATATTAGCATGAGGAAAGAAGCTGGGGGATGATTTGGGAAGAAAGGCATTCCAAGCTTGACGAACGATTTGTGCAGCGAATTTACGACGATCATCTGTAACCTCCTCAGGTCGATTACGAGCTAGGACATCCATCATAGATCTCACGGCATCGTTCGCGGCCGTCGAAGAGGAGGATGACGAAGTTGAATCCGCGTTAGTTGAGGAAGAGGTCCGAGGGTTGTTGAAGAGGGATGAGAAGACGGAGCTGTTTGGTCGTGGTGGAGGTGGTGGTGGGAATCGGGCTGGTGAGGTGGTGTGTAAGGCTCGAACTAGACTTGTGATGGGTGGCATGGTTGGTGACGAGAGTAGGATGCAACTTCAACTTCAGCAAGGTCTACTACAGAAGAGTACATCGAGGGAGAGTGGCCGAGAACCAGATGTATTACGTAAGCGAAAGGTCTCGAGCGGTGAAGCCCAGTCTACGGTATATACCGACATGCTCGTATTGTATGTTCAACACTCTGCACTCGATAATACTGAGCGTACGAACTAGGGTCGAACGGATATGTCAAGACCGACCCCCTACCTTGCTTCGCGAGCCTGAGTCTACTGGCTCTCCCTGAAGGTGAGTGCATTCTTTACACCAGAAAGCCAGATAGTCAATATGTGCATACGATGTATTCAGATTCGAGTTGTGGCAACAGTACCGCAATTCAACTCATTTCCTTGCGCACACATCTCCCCTGCCTCGTAAGACCGTCTCCATTGAAGGGAATCGGAGCACCATCGATTTGAACAGGTTCCCCCGCCGCCCCGAAGAATTGATGGGGGGCATTGGCGGGAGCCGAGTATCCCTCTTGTAGCGGCCTTTTGGGCTCGCTGACTCCGATCACCCAATTGATTTGGGGAAGGAGTTGATGAAGAGGTGGGGAGTTGAGATAGCTATGGGTGTGTTTCGCTGTATATGGCAGTGGAGGAGCCTTCAAGCCATGAGGGGTACATGAGCACCAGCGAGGGAGACGGGCGGTAAGGGATGGCCGGAATGGTGAGTAGCTCTGGTGAGACGACCGATGGACACTCTGTGAAGTGAGTGAGTGATCGGCTGCATTCCCTCATTGCACCACCATTGACGAGGTCAGACAGCGTAGCGAGAGAATCACAGCCTTCGGATAGTATAAATGCTTCGATGTGGTATGATCAACGAAGCAACCAGAATCAGGGAAGTTCACGGCTCTTGCTTCGGCTTTTGGCTCCTCGACAGAATATCCTCGCCTTTGATTTCTTCCGATTTATCCCGATACCTTTCCCCACGGGGGCACGAGGTAGAAAGTTCTGAAACCCACGGCATGTTTCCTGGGATCTTGAACGTATTCAGATCAAGATCAGCGTCTGATGATACATCAGATTTGAGACATATGCGGTGAAAGATTCCGTTGGACTGACTCAGCTTCCGCTCCATCTGCCTAACGTTTCTTCTTTCCATCTTCTTCTTTCTTCCGTCAACTCGCGTCTCTCCATCGCTCATCCCTTAATTCCGAACCTTGAACAGCGATTGACTATCGCTGAGCATGTCGTCTCCTCCTGCCGAAGCTGATACACCTCCCCAACCTGCTTCACACTTTCAGCCTACCCCGTCTGATCCTGCCCCATCCACGTCCGAGCCCTCACCTCTTCTTCCTACACCTTCCACCCCAGCTCCCGCTTCTCCACCTCGTCTGACATATGAGCAGAAAGGCAAGCGTAAGCAGACCGCTGTCCGCGATGATTCTCCTCGCGCTCTCCGAGAGAGACATAGCTCCTCAGCCTCCGCACCTCTTCTCGTCCTAGGCGCTCCGATGGAAGGATCGGTATACAACCGCGAGAAGACACCGCCGCCTGTCGACCTTGATCGTACCGATAGCCCTCCACGTAGTCTTCGTATCACCTATTCAAAATCGCGTGGTACCCCCGCGAAATGTCCTCCGACCTCGGGCTCGCTCCAATGCCGTGTGATCAGCTCGTCCTACTCTCCGCCGCCAAGAACTCGCAGCCCGCCTTCCCCAACCCGCCCAACGCCAATTCGAGGTCTCGCTCCTTCCCCTCCAAACCTGCAGGCGGAAGCTCCACTCGTCCTTTCCTTATCGCTTATGACTCTACCTGTACCTCCGACCGACTGGGCCCGAGACAAGCTCGATTACTTCGATCTCCCCAAGCGAGGTGTCCAGGTCTTCCCACCCGACGACGTCAAGAAAGGCGAGACCATCCTCCGCACCAGCCCTCTCCATGGCGTTCTTCACACCCCACTCCTCTACACTCACTGTTCAGGCTGCTTCTTGAGTCCCGAACATAAGGCGAAACATATGCGGATCACTCTGACTGCGGCGAGGAAGCTGTTCCAGGAGTGTACTCGGTGCGAGGTCGCCTTGTTCTGCTCCGTCGTGAGTCGGCCTGGTCGATCACAGCTGAAACGACTCCGCAGAGATGCTATGCGAAGACTGCGCAGGCCCATTTTGACGAATGTCGAGCGATGCGGAACTTTTCTTCTTCGCCACCGGCGGACGTCCGTATGATCGCAAGGGTGTTGTGGGCTAGGGCGCGCGGAGTGAGTAGTCTTTCAATTTTCCAGTGTCGAAAACTGATTTGAGGCGACCCAGTTTCCAGACGGATTGCCCCGTTTTGACGGTAGGTACGCGGCTGCCCTCGGGACGCGGTCTGATGCCGACCACCCATCACAGCTCCAGGACACCTTCCCCCGAGCGAGATGTTGGAGCTCGGTACGCTCGTAAAGGGAGTCAGCCGCTTCGTTGCCAAGACACCAGCCGAATTGGGTAGGATCGCCAAGGTGGACTGGAAGAGGTTTCACCTCATTGGACAGACGGGCTTGGTGGGGCTCATCCGCAGAGTAAGCACGATCAGCGGTTCTCGCTCAAGCCGCAGACTGATGGTTTCAGGTCCGCGCTGCGACATTCGAGATCACCGATTGGGCTTCCGTTCCGATCGGCTTAGGCCTCTCTCCCAAGATCGCTCGATTCAACCATTCTTGCCGGCCGAACGCCTATATCGCCTATCCGTTCGGTACCGATGTGAAGGACCCGATGAGGGTGATTGCGATCGATCCGAGGTTTGGTGGCGAAGAGGTAAGTCACCGGCGGGAGGTACCGCTGATTATCCCGTGACTACTAGTTGACGATTTCCTATATCGATCTCGGACTCCCGTTGCATCAGCGTACGGAGGCCCTTGCCACTTTCGGCTTCGATCACAACTGCGAATGGTGTAGGCGATCAGACTTGGATGATCGGTACTCAGCGAGGCACGTCGATTGCGATCGTCATGGAACAGTACCGCTTCGAGGTAAGTGAAGCTTGAAGTTTATTGGTGTTCCGCTGAGTGTCTTGGAGACGGCGAACCGTTCGAAAACGGTTCGAGCAGGTGCAACGCCTGCTTGAAGACCGCTTGGGTCGATGTTAGCAAGACACCATATCTCGACTCGATGCAGAGGCTCTCCGATAGTTGGGACGCGGAACGAGAAGGAGTCTGGCTCCTTGACGAAGGATTATCATCAAGGTTAGCTTGTCGCTTCCTTCGCATACTGATAACAGCGATGTCCAGGGAAATCACGTTCATCTCGAAAGAGATCGAGAAGCTCCACGAGTTCTTCCCCGACACGCTCTGGCCGATCGCGCATCTCCATCGTCGACTCGCCCGGCTCCTCCTCCACATCCCAGAACCTCGAATGACCGATATCAATCATGCACTCGAATGTCTTGACACGTCATTTGCAGCGATGCGAGAGTGGAATAATGATGAGGCGAGACCGATCACGTTGGCTCTGCTTGTGGAGAAGATAACGGCACATTTCGAGGCGGTGAAGGTTGTCATGTCTGAGATGAGGGGTTGGAAACATGATTCGAGGGTACGAGCGCATCTTGAGGAAGCGAGAGAGACGTGGGACACAGCGAAAGAGGATGCGAGAGACCTGTATGGGAATGATGGAGCGGTCATGAAGGATCTGGTGGATGGATGGGGGAGGAAGTTGGAGAAGCTGGAGCGGGGGGTGATGGGGTGAGGAGGTCAATATTCGCCATCATCTTATTTCGTCCTATATTCATGTCACATTATTGCGTTGTACGCTCGAGGAAAGTGTATCTCACCCGTTCTCCCGACCTTTGCTTGAGTGTCGCTTGTTTTATATCTTTGAAATAGGCACAATCTGGGCCCCTGCCATTTACGGCAAGACCCTGAAGATCAATGCAGAAGAACCTTATTTATTTGGCGTCATCGTCTCTGTGAACCTTCGCAGCAGCTGATGTTTGGCCTGTTTTTCTCCGCTTTTCGCCTCGCAAGGCTTCTTGCTGCTCTCTACGGACCAGTATCAGACTGAAGTCTTTGTCAGGGGGGACGGCATGCCTTCCATCACTGCTCTACGTCGATCACCTCCCGGGTTCAGTCGTGGTAGAGGGACACGAGACGACAAACCGCCGTCCTCCTCCTCCTCCTCCTCGTTGCCGAAACGAGGAAGTTCCGGTCGGAAAATATCTCCCAACAGCATGGAGAAGAAGATCAAAGCCAAAGCTGGACCGGTGTTCGAGATGGTTGTCCTTGGTAGTGGAGGTGGTCCACTAGAAACAGATTGCTCGGGGTGAGATTGAGTTTCCCCCATGCTCCATAAACTCAGATCAACGAGACAAAGTGACAAGTCACTGATGGAAGGGTAGATACCTTGTCAAACCTCTGCTTGATCCTTGGGAAGATGGTGTACTCGCACTGGAGGGTGGTGAGCTGTTTCCTGTGCGCCAAAAAATGGGTTTGTGATTGATCTGCCTAGGTTCTGGTTTAGGCGCTCTTGCGAACCTGCTCGAGCGACATTCTCCTACAGAGCTATTTCCGAACCTGGCCTTTCCAGATACACGTAACACGCCAGTCCTCCGAGCCGCCTACGTCTTCTCCTTTCTCACGTCGGGATACCACTTTCAGGGTGCTACATCAAGCTGATACAGTGCTGGTTACAGATGCTACCTTATCACCCACGCACACCTCGACCACGTAGCATCCCTCATCCTCCTCTCCGGCTCAGTCCCTCCACGACAGGCGGCACATACCCAACCCCCTCTCACAAGTAATAAAACCACCGGACCACCTCGAGCACCGGTTTACGGAACAAAAGGGACTTGTGAGAAGCTTGCCCTTGCTTATGGTGGGGAACTTTGGCCGGAGTTATCAAGTTGGGCTCGGGAGGATGGGTCGGTATCTCCGCGGGGGAATGGTACGACTTCAGGGAGGAAGAGGAGGAAGGTTGATTCTGGGGAAGATGGTATGGGTTCAGGAGGAGGAACAGGGGTTGTCCTATCCCCGTGAGTCGAAATCAGGCAGGTCAGAACTGATAACCCTAGGCTTCTCCCGTCTAAAGTACATAGACCACTACATCCAACATTGCCCATAACGACTCTGACCTTTCCAGTCGCGCATGGGAGTACGACAAAAGGTACCTACGAATCATCAGCGATGTTCATACGGTATGATCCCTTAGCTCTCACCCAACCGCGAGAAGGTCGGCTGGAAGAAGAGGGTCTGGCGGGGAGGGAGTTTTTATTCTTTGGGGACGTGGAGAGTGGGTATCGGAAACCTGGAGATGAGGGCGTGAGAGAGGATTTGGGGAAGGAGGCGGGGAGGATGAATAGAGCTATTTGGGAAGAAGCGGCGAGAAGTTTGAAGGAGGGGAGATTGACTGGGATATTCGTGAGTCAATATCGTCGATTGGAGAGGTGAAGAGCTGAAGAGCAGTAGATTGAATGCTCTTATGATTCGGCGAGACCTGCACATCTCATGTTTGGACATATCTCGCCTCCGGGACTGTACTACGAGCTGCGAATACTCGCTTCACTGGTGTCGTCTGACCCGTATGTTATCTCATAATGAAACGAAACTGACAGGTCGGAAAGACGTCCGCTAGAGGGATTGCGGATATTCGTGACACATATCAAAGAGGCGTTAATACCGCATCCGTCAGGGAAGACAGCTAGGGAGAGCATCATGGGGGAGCTGAGGGAGCTTGAAGCGCGAGAAGACGGAAGACTGGGAGTGAAGTTTATCGAAGTGAAGAAGGGCGATCGGATCTGTAAGTTATCCGCAGGACACAAGCAGCTGTTCGTCGCTGATCCAGGCAGTGATCTGAGGGCGGAAGCTAGGGTTGTATATTGCATATCATCCGTATCATCACGAGGAAGATCAGGTTGTATCAAGCCCGAGTGAATATTGTCACCATTCCGGATCGTCTCAATAAACGGCGGTTGGTAGTAGTTATGGACCAAAGTTTCGCGCCAGTAGCAGTAGATCGGAGTTGCCCGAATCCCCTGACGCTCTGAACGCCGGGTTTTCTGGAGTATGAGTACTCGTACTGTCAAGTTTCCGAATCGATTCTTCCCATCTTTATACATCCTAATACATCTGAAAAGTATAGTATCGTTTGAGCTAGGTTCGCTCTCCTCGACGAAGACCCGACTCGAAACAAGTCTAACAACGTGAAACGGCTCGACTGGATCGAGCGATCTTTTCCCCCTCCAGCATGAACGGCCTCACACGTTGTTCCTCCTCCCTCTCATCTACCTCAACAGTCCATGACGCCGCTCGCCCTCACACGAAATCATCCAAACCATCCGGGACCATGCCCTCCCGCATCTCTCTACCACGCGCGGAACCCTCACCCCCTCCCGAATACCAACCCAGACCCGAAACCGAAAAACCCTCATCAATCCCCTTCGGTATACCCATCCGACCTCAACGTACCCTCGAATCTTCCTTAGCCACACCACTGGCTTTGATCCTCTCCCATCACCCCGATCCACCTTCCTCACCAACACCAAACCCTTATCCCGGTTCCGGAACGTCGGAAGATCCCGTACCTAGTCGATTGGTTACCTGGCGAAGCGGAAACACTTATAATTGGAAGAGCACTTTTCGATGGATGATCACTGCTGTCATAGCTTTATCGACGCTGTGTATCGTTTTTGCAAGTAGTAGTTACTCGGCTGCTATTGAGGATATACTGGTGGAGTTTCCGGGGACGAGTAAGGAGGTTGGAATAACGGGTATATCGGTTTATGTCTTGGGTGAGTTATGAGCTTCCCTTTCCCTGCTTGCAGGACTGAGCTGATACGACGATCGTAGGCTTTGGAGTTGGACCTCTGATTTGGGCACCGTTATCCGAGATGATCGGTCATGAGAGAGCGCTCGCGACTAGTCTCTTCGCGCTCGCTCCATTCTTGGGACCCGTTCTTGGTCCGATCATCGGTGGGTTCGTGTCCGAAACGAAGGGCTTTCGATGGGTTTGTCTGGTCACGCGATACTGAATTTCCGAGCTCATCTTTTTTCCCCAGGTGTTCTGGCTGAACTTAACCTCCGCTTCGTGAGTAGTCATGACCATGAGCAGTGGGATCCGCTGATCACAGCTGTCCCAAAACTTCTTCTCATTGTCGATGACCACGCTTGCCCCTCTCACTAGTACCATGCTCGCTCTCTCCCTCCTTCTCGTTCCTGAAACATACGCGCCGACTCTCATGAAGCGAAAAGCTGCGAAACTTCAGAAGGAAGCCGACGCAGCGGGAACAGGCGAGGTATTCATCGCCAAGTATGACAAGGTGAAGAAGACGAAGTGGGAGATCATCAAGGTTGGGATGAGCCGACCATTCGAGATGATGTATAAGGATTTGATCGTATTCTGCCTGGGGATTTATGGTGAGCTGCCCTCCATCGGTGAAACAAATTGGTGCTGAAGAGTCTAATAGGTGCTATCATCTACGGGACGTGAGTGGAAACAAGCAATTATACGTATTGCAACTGATGATGTATAGGCTATACCTTTTCTTCACTGCGTATCCCATAGTCTTTCAGCAGAACCGCGGTTGGTCCGGTGAGTTTTGCCATACCCGAGGTATGGGCTTCTCGCTTACGCTCGCAGAGGGCATCTCTGGCCTTGCCTTCCTCGGTATCGGCGTCGGTCTCCTTATCGGTAACGCCATCAACCCCTTCGGTAACATCTACTATCGTCGCGCAGCAAAACTCGCCGGTCCAGGTGGGTCCGTCCCACCCGAATGTCGTCTACCCATGGCATGCGTCGGAGCAGTCATGCTCCCCATCGGTCTCCTCATCTTCGCTTGGACTTTCCACACCAAACGTCCATTGGATTGTCCCCATCATGGCTTCTGCACCGTTCGGGTGTGGGTTCCTGTTGATCTTCACGGGTATGAACATGTTTCTGATTGATAGCTTCCGGCTCTATGCTGCGAGTGCTTTGGCGGCGAATGCGGTTATGAGGAGTGTTTTTCGGGACGGTGTTTCCGTTGTTCTCGGTGCAGCTGTACACCAATCTCGGTCTGCATTGGGCCAGTACGCGTGAGTCTTTCCTTCCGGGTTCAGTCAGATTCTCATACTGATGAGACTAGTCCTCGCCGCGTTGAGCCTGATGTGTACACCCATGCCATTCCTATTTATGAGGTACGGACCATACCTCCGACGGAAATCACAATACGCTCCTTCAGTACCAGTAACTCCTCCGCCTGTACCAGGTGCAGCAGCTTCGACAGGTGTAGCGACGAACGGGACGGCTAATGGGGAGAAGGTGGATCAGCGGGAGGATGAGGCGTTGGAGCCGGAGTGGGCGGTCGATGCGGGAGAACATGCGGGAGTGAAGAGTGTGGAGGAGGCTGCCTGAGTGGACAATCTTCATAGACGGATCATCAATATCAAATTCGCATCTTTCATCTTGCATAATACATCATCCCACATACATTTTCAATGCTCAATGCTTCGATATAATATGTATCAGGACTCGCCGCTTCTTTCGCCACTGCTGATTTAGCCACGAGCCGCTTGTCAGTCCCGACGGAATGGAAGCAAGCAATCCTCTGCCGACTTCATGGCCGGACGATTCAACGATTCTGCTGTTACTCCCAGATGGCTGCTTAACAACTCACGAGAAATGTCCACCTCCTCACCTCCGCCCATCATTCTTCATGCAACACCACCGTTACCACCTCTCCCCGCTTCCGATGCCGAGAGCATCTACCTAGCTTCCTTGCTCAACCTCGCTTGTCCAGGTAGATGGGGGATCATCACAGCTTCATGGGGAGAGAACAACGGTCAGCCTTCTCTTGCGCCGCCATCCCAAACGAGTTCATATAGTGGTCACTAGGGAATCTACCATACATAACGCATCTCGGACATCTCATCCAACCCCGACATCTTCACTCCCTACCCGGTTTTGACGATCCCGACGAGCGGTTATCGAGGAAGGAGAGGGCGGATAATTTAGGTTGGACAGCGTATATCGAGCAGACAGTCACGGACCTTGTCGTAAGCTTGAGTCTCTCAGGATCAAGATATATCAAGTTGAGATGTTGACAGAATCATACGCTTTATTCTTTACCACCGAATTATACGGCGACCATAGGGAAAGTACATCTTGAAGGATTGAAGTTACCGCAGACTATGTATGTCCCGCAACGATTGAGATCGATGGTGAGGGAGAGGTTGCAGTATGTCGGGTTATGGGGTCTGGGCGGATTGAGTCCGGGTACGCCTCCATCCAGGTGCTCAGCTGGCGGTGACAAGCTTATGTGTAGGAGCAGGGGACGTTGCGGAAGATGAGCAAGGTAGGATGAAGGACGCGTTCGTGGTTGGACCTGCTGGGACGATGGCGCCTAAAGCTTGGATTGGGTGGAGGTCTGGGAGGGAAGCTGAAGGTCGGAGACGGAAGTTCGGGGAAGAGGAAGTGAGAGCCTTCCTTTTTGATCCGTTTTGAAACGAGTTTAAACTCATGGTGTGTAGCTGGTCAGACGTGCGAAAGGGGTCTTTGAACCATTGCAACGAAGCTTAGGAGAACGACTATATTTCTGTGGAGACAGGTACGTCTATCGGGTAGCTGTCCACTGAAAGCTGATGGAATTGGGTAGACCTACGACACTCGATCTAACTCTACTCGCGGAATTAACGCTCGTACTCTCCACAACATATCCCAATCCGCTCCTCTCGGATCTCCTTCGATCGTCCTTCCCTGCTCTGGTAGAACACCACGACCGCGTTCTGTCCGCCATCTTCCCCGGACCTTCATCATGGGCCACCATACCTAGAATACCCCAGACCGAACGATTCGACCTCTCCTGGTCAGATTGGCTAGCTTCTTTATGGTCTGGCGCAGCACGGACACATCCAACGGAAAAAGGGAAGAAGGAGATGTCGAAGAAGGATAGGGATTTTATTAGAGCGAGATGGCTTTGGTTCGCTGGTGCTGGTGGGGCTATGATCACTTATTTGCTTGCGAGTGGGCTGGTGAGATTTGAATATGATAGTGAGGAGGAGGAAGAGGAGGAGGAGGAAGAGCAAGAGGAAGAGAAAGCGGAGAGGGGGAGTGTAGAGGCGGAAGAGGTGATCGTTGTGGTCGATGATGCAGATGAGGTAGAATGATAGCATTGCATGGAATACTGTCCCCTTTGTGGACCTCTTCAGCATACCTTGACGGCTGTTTTGACATGATTCTCAGACGGTTTGACCCTCCCACCGTAATACTAAAGTGCCACTTGAGAGGTGCAACCGGCGATTCCGTCACGACCTCCCTCCGTGAATGCTTGCCCCGCACAAAATCCTACATATTCGACCGCTTTCCCTTTGCTTCGGGCCCTTGCGATTGGCAAGACAGATCACCCGCCAAGATGGGCAAGATGAACGAGATGCAGCGAAAGCTGCTAGAGGTAAGCTCACAGCCCTCAACTTGCCGAGACTACCCAACCACGTCCGGCGGGCGGCTGAAGGAGCTCGAGCTGATGATGACCTTTATAGCAAATGATGGGACCCGAAGCTATGGGTGTGCAGGTCGTCAACCTCGATTGGTGGAATGAGAAAGTCTGCCGGAACTTTCTATCCGGGACTTGTCTTCATCTCATCTTCGGGAATACAGTGAGTCGAAGCTAAGGGTCCTTCTTCCTCCTCAATCAAAGGCCAATGAATTATCTCCCTTCTGTCCGACCCTCTTGCTTGAGACCAATACATCGTACCTTGCTGATCGTATTCTAGAGGATGGATCTCGGCCCATGTCCCAAAACCCATTCCGACCGTATCCTCAAGCAATTCCAGGATGCCCAAGCCGCCAATCCCGGTGATCCACGTATAGCTGCTTTCCGACAGGAACATGAGAATAACCTGTATGGCTTTGTCGAGGAGTGCGATCGACGGATCAGGGGGAGTCAGAGGAAATTGGAGAAGACGCCGGAGGAGAATCGTAAGACGGTTGATTTGGTATGTCCACCAGTCTTGTAGATGCAGTAGAAGAGCTGAATTCGAATCACGTAGATGAGGGAGATTGGAGAGATTGAGCTGTCTATCCAAGGTGGGACTGAGGAGATTGAGGCGTTGGGAGAGGCCGGGAAAGTCGAAGAGTCTATGGAGAAGTTGCAAGCGGTGGATGCGCTTAAGGGATTGAAAGCGGAGAAGGAGAGGGATTTGACCACTTTGAACGAGACGGCGGGTGCTTCGGGACATCAAAAGCTGAGGGTGTGCGAGACTTGCGTAAGTGCTTTCAGTCTTTCGACATCAAATGCACGGCTAATTTCATCGAAGGGAGCAATGTTATCGGTATTGGATAGTGATAAGCGACTAGCAGATCACTTCGGTGGTAAAGTGAGCTCCGTTTCTGATCCCTTTGAACAATCCACTCATCCGCGCAGATGCACTTGGGATATCACGAGCTTCGCCAACTACTCGCCAAATTCGCTGAGGACCGCATGACTGCACGTAACGGTCCGCCACCTGGACCGCCAATGAATGCACCAGCCGCTCCTCGACCCAACCCACCTCCTTTCGCTCCTTTCGGTCCATCCTCGGTTGCACCGTCCGCTCCATCATCCGCCCCTCTTGCTCCTTCCGGTCCTCGTCATGGATCCAGTCCTCCTGCACCTCCACCTCGTACCCCTCTTGGCCACCCCAAGGTTCCACCTACAGACGAGATGCCAGCTGTCGGACACGGCGACAAAGTGAAGCGGGAGGCAGGCGAGCTGGTCGAGGATGTTAAGGACTTGAAGGAGCGGAGTAGTAAAGGTGATAGGGAGCGCGAGAGAGATAAGGAGCGAGAACGGTTTAGGGAGAGAGACGGGAGTAGGGAGAAGGAGAGGGATCGAGACAGGGAAAGGGACAGGTATAAGGAGAGGGACGATAGAGATCGTTATGACAAGCACGAGAAGTATGATCGGGAAAGGCGGGATGAGCGGTGAGCGGAAAATGTCACGTAAACCCCTCATACTAATGCAAGTGCAGGAGCAGCAGACATGACGACCGGGACAGACGAGATCGTGACCGTGAGAGGGATAGGGACAGGAAGCACGAGTGAGTCCGAGCAGTGTCTTTCCAATGTCAGCTAAAATCCGCAGGGACGATCGGAAGCGGACTCGGTCGAAGTCACCGCCAAAACGCAGGCTTGTTTAGACATCATCGGCGCTTTGTCCCATGTATATCGTACACCATGTTCATACACATCGATGCGCCTCATCTGAGACCGAATACTCACCGCTTTCGAGAGTGCGGCCCACGGAATCGAAACCTTACCGAGCTGTGTGTTTGGGGGATATCAAAGGAGCAAAACACCCCTTACATTGGCGGGCAGATTTTTCTTCTTTCGCGAAACGGCTGAAGTAGAGAAAGCAAGATGCCTACCATTGCGGTCTTCGAAGTGTGGGACGTTTTTTGCTAACCAAACGTCCTCCATCGATGGGAGGCCGATACTGCCCTTTCATCGGCAAGTGAACTGTTCCTCAAACGCGAAGCATCTGAAGCCAGACTCGAAAGTCTAGCACCGCCTATGCGCACGGCGAAACGGCTGAAATCCAAATGGAAAGGTCTAGCCCGAGCATGTCGGTCAGGCAGATATCTCAGCGAGGATTGAAAGTCCGCGGCGTCGACGCGGGAAAGGGTGTCAAACGCACTTTGCCAACACCTTATCATCCCCAGTACCTATTTCCAGCTTTTGTTGCCTTACCTCTCCACGCACAATTGACTTCGACATGCCTGGTTGTATATCATCCGCAGTTCATGGTGTACCATCTAGTGGCGCCTATTTCACTCCAAGTGGACTCAGTGACTTCTACTCTCAAGCTTACTCCTCCTTCCCGCCAGGAAGTGCGCTCACTGCATTAGGGCGCTACTCGTCTCATTTCGACCCGAGCCAACATGACCGAGATGATGATTTCACGATCACATGGAGTACCACTTAGAATCCGAGAACCGGGAAGATCACTAGACAGGAGGAAGTCGGTCGAGGTCGACTTAAGTTGGGAGCGATACTGAAGCTCTGAGCGCTTTTCCAGGCTGAGCAGATCGGCGTGCTGCGGCGAGCATTTCACGCGAGTCTACGAGTGAGATGAGGCGTTCCGAGGCATCAATCGGATCTCCTATACGAGATCCTGAAAGGATACCGGCCCACCTCGGCGTAATTGAGGACAGCGAGTCTACCTCAGCGTATCGTAAGCGAGTCGATACGAGTACCTTGCGTCCTGGTCAGAACGGCTACTCTTCGCATGTGGGAAAGAGCATGTCCCGCGATTCTGATAAAAAGGCAAGGTGCCGGAAACCGATGAGACTCTCCGCTGCACGATTGACAGGAAGGGTTCCAGGTCGGTCGACGGCCGAAACCAAACCAACTCGTTCGGAGTCTGTGCCGGACAGTGATGCTTCTGGACCAAGGCGTCAAGGTACGGAAGGGACTACAAAGTCACGAGTACCTTGTTCAGCCAGCCCAAGCAACGCTGCGCATACGGTCAGATCGATCAAACCGGAGTCGGAGAGAACTCTGAGGTCGCAAGAGGAGAGTGAAGGTTCTCAGGACACGATAGGCCAACGGGTCCAGCCGAAGAAGTGGTTGAAGTACCTGAACGACTTCCAAGCTGAACGAAGTGAGATCTTGGATGCAAACAGTCAAGAATCTCGACGCCTTTTGAGTACGAGAGTGAGAGTGAGATAAAGGGGAGTGACGATGATGAGACGGTGGATTTGCTCCGGGCGCAGCGGTTGGGCCTGGTAACCAGGTGAGGTAAGCTAGGTATACCTACGTGGCGCGGAAGCTGTAAGCAATATGACAATTGTATTAGACGTATATTCGGCTCATGCATGCATACACATCACCTCAGCGCAACGTTCACATATCCCGGTACGTTCGTGACATCGGGCTCGGAGGGTAAAGCACGAAAGCGTGATTTCGTTTCCGTGGTGGAGCGATCTGATGATATACGCACGGAGATAACGATGACGAGTTCATTCTTGCTGCGTTCAATACAACCTGGGACAACGATGATCCATCGCCATCATGTTGATATCCCGGTCGCATGAGCTTGGCAAAGTTTCTAGTCGACTGCACACGGTGAGGTTTCAGCTCATCTAAGCAACCCATATCATTGCTCTCCAATGACAAGGATAATCTGTCAAGTCTCGATGACCGTCGATCATTTTTCACTTATGGCTCACACTACCTTTATGATCCGGAAAGGATGGGATCTCCCCTGTAAGGGAGTAACTGATATGACGGGGCATCCTTTAGATGGGAAAGTAGGAGATGAAGTTGAGATGAGATACTCCATTCTCCCCTATTGGAGCCATTCGGTCGAGATCTCAGGCTCTTCCCTCCTCTTCGCCAGTCACGATAAGCTCGACGTACATCGTGTACAGGATCATTCTTTCATACGCTCGTTTCACCCTCACAGCGCATCAGCATGATCGTGCCTCTTCCCTTAGCAGCGCTTTTAGGTGTAGTCCTGGTGACTCCCTCTCTCGCTCGTCCCACACAATGTGCCCTCCGACAAGCAAAGAACAGTACCGTCAATCAAGGCATTCACATTTCCGCCCTATCGCAGGCGGTCGCAGCCCAATCCGCGGGCAATCCAGCGGAGACCAGTACTGGGCCGGTCGATAGTGTGACGGAGATTGGGACAGCCGGCAGTAAAACCCCTCTCGACGCAGTCGCTCTTCTTGGTGGTGGCGGCGGTCGTTTAGGTATGACCACCACGAGTACCATCGTTGTGACTACGCATGTGGGAATCCCTGCCACCGCTGAGATGCTATCGGCGCAGACGGGAAAGGGGCTCGTTCCGTCCCGGGTAGACACCTCGTCTGTCGCAACCGCGACGAGCGAATCATCATTGCCTGCTCAGCCTTCAACGTCAGCAGCGGCTAGTGGCGCAGTGGTGAGTCGATCGAGCTCCCACCCCTGAAGAATGAAGAAGTGACCCTGACGTAGGTGCATCGCCTGTCACATGGAACGATACTTTAGCCAATTACGCGCAAAACTGGACCAACGGTTGTGTTTTCCGGCACTCGTGCGTTACTGATCTCGTCTTCCCATTAACAGCGGGGACTGATTACACTGGGTCATCAGTCACGGAGCATACGGTGAGAACCTGTGAGATCTCCCCCATTTTCATCGTGTCCAGCCTTCATGACGATGACCAGCGCGGAAGGGACCTACAGCGTAGCCGACCTTTTCACCATGTGGGCTAGGGAGGCTGGTGCGTTTCCTTGAGCCTGGTTGGATTCTACCTGATAACACTCACCAGCAAAGTACAACTGGAACGACCCAGGATTCTCCGAAGCCACTGGTCACTTTACCGCCGTGAGTCTCTCGGTTTCAGCGGGATGAGACATACTCTCCTGATCATGCCGACAGGTCGTATGGAAGTCGACGACCAGCATCGGGTGCGCTAGTAAACAATGCGGAGTTAGTCTTCGCTTTGAGGATTGAGATGGGTATTGATAAAGTTTGGCAGGGATCCGGAACGTTTCTCGTCTGTAAGTGATGTCTCCGGCGACATGGGAAACGTCCGAAAACTGACGAGGTTAGGCGAGTATTATCCGTTTGGTAATATGTTAGGGAAATTTGCGCAGAATGTAGCTCAGAAAGTGAGTTGAGTCGAGGAAGCGGAACTTGGTCGAGAAGGCGCTGGTCGTCAAAGTCGGGCATGTTCCAGTATGATAGGTGCAAATGTATCAGCTACCTCGTAGTTGTGAAAGGTCGGTACGAGCGAGCGAGGTTCAAGTTTTGCTTTGGCGATATCATTGCACCTCGACATATTGGTAAGATTCGGTCTCACCGGTAATCGGTCCTCGATCGACCTTGATCCTGCGTATGAAGCTCGAGAATAAGAGCTCTGCGGGATCTGCCAAGTGCTACTCCCGCTAGAAACGATTTAACCCGAAAGGTCGACGGTATGTGAAGTCGTCAATCAAGCTGTTCTTCCGATTTATCCGCAGCCTTAGGCTCTCATAATGTATGAGTAGCTGGCGGAAAGGAAATGGTGAGGCTTATATACTTCGGGGAATTCAATTGCCCGTTAAAAGCCGAAAGCAATATCTCCGGTGTGGCTGTTTTCGTCGCCCTGTTTGTTTGGCTCTGCGCGTCAGGGACATCATGAACTCGTCAAAGATTCCTCACGTCCATCAAATCTCAGTCGCATGTCGATACCACCGCTTGCGACTTCAATATTGGCGTTCATAACGATAGCGAGGGTTCGTTGGTGCGACACAGATGATCTCGACCGATGTACGCTCCCCGGCCCCGCCCTGCATCTCGCTCATCAACGCTCTTAACACTCGATTCATCACCACCTTCATCCTGGTCTGGGCGGATGCAGCCGAGCTCCCGATCGAGTCTGTGGAGCGATGACGGGACCGAGATGCCTGCGGATAAGGATAGTGTTACCGTTGTCGGAGGGTTGGAGGAGGAAGAGGAACTTTTGATCGATTTTGGGGATGATGATGGGGTTCAAGGGGGAGGGGTGGAACCGACGCCGGGGGATAAGTTGAGGATGTTATTGAGTCAGATGGATACAGAGATACGGCAAGCTACACCGGTCGTTTCACGGCTGGTTTCACCGGTGCGGGCCCAAGAGGTCGAAGTGGAGAAGGATGTTGGACGAGGAGGATGGAGGGATGGAAGACGAAGGGGTTTTGGGAAGGTTGAGGAGAGGGGGAGGTCTCCTTCCCCGCCCCCTAGTCCTGAGAGAGAGGACGAGAGCCCGCCGACTCCACCGCCGAGAATGACAAGGACGTTCTTGCAGCCGGGAAGAAGAGTTTCAGGGGAACGTGAGTGTTTGCTCAGAAAGGTTGACTGATGATTGACGGAGAAGTGTGGGTTTAGGTCACAGAACGCCGACACCGCCTGTGACTACTCAGCGCATACCTTCTCGGGCAGTAGCTCTTCATGCTAGTACGTCCGCTGGCTGTCTGTCGAATGAGTTACTGATGGTTACCAGGTACATCTCGCTCCCCTTCATCCCCTACTCTACCTCAGCCTCCACCACACAATCCTTCCCCGCTCGAGTCATTCATCGCGACCCATCCCGCTCCACCTCCCATGACCTCATCCGAAACATCCTCCTCCCGCTCCTTGAACCGTTCCTCCACCTCCAGCGGCTCCCGTAAAGGCAAGGAGCGAGCTCAAGATCCCCCGACCCGAACACCCCGTCCTAGCCGCTATGCCCCTGTTCACTCCTCTACCGATCTGTCCGATCACCAACCGCGTAAGCGATATCCTGCTACACCTCGTCGTGTTAGTGTCGAGTTCGCTCCTGACGACTCGCAAGTATTTGCCGAAGGAGCGCAGGAGCTGGAGGTCAGAGGGGAGGTGGAGTTGGATCTGGATGAAGCTAGTGGGGAGCCACCTCCTTGGGGTGGTACAGAGGAGAGTGAAGCCGATGAAGAACCGGTCGATCGGACACCGCGAGGGAGAGCGGCAGTATTGCAGACGAGTCCGCCTGCAAGGAGATCGAGGGAAACGAGTCTGAGAGCGGACATCTCAGCCGAGATCAGACTCCGGCAGAAAAGTTTCAACCAGAGTAGCCTTCGACGTCCTGAGGTCAGCAGACCGTCGGACTCCATGAAAGTGTCACGAAATTTCACAGCATCTCGAGCATTACCCGAGCAACCATCGTTGCCTGCCCTTCCGACACCAGATCTGTCCCAAACCGCAGACGAAGAAGACGAGATTGACACCCTGTCTTCGCGACGTGCCTCGCTGTTCCGCTCAACTTCTCGCTCATCCCCTAGACCGTCGGCGCCCTCACTTGCTTCGATCCGCAAAAACCAGGAGCTGAGTATACCACCGCAAGGACCAATACGGGTTGGTATGACAATGGTATCCACTCCTTTGCGGTCGACCTCAGATCCGGCCAACACAACTTCCGGTTTCACTCCTCATCCTCCAGGACGATGGCATTCTCCCTCTCAATCTAAGGGTAATGTCCGTTTCTCTCCTCTCGGTTTGGCACGGACAGTCGAAGCGGATCGAAGCCTTACATCTGCTTCTGGCGAGGGCGAGGTGTTGATACATCGGCTCAAGCTGTCTCCTGCGAAGGAACGGTCGCCTCGAAAGGAACAAATGCAGGCGCAGAGCGGTCCGGTAGATGGCGATACCAGCTTTCTTCGCCGTCTATCTCGCGCTGTCACCCGTCGACCTGTACCTCCGCGTTCCACTGCGCTACGAGATGCTCAATCAGCCCTTGACCGTGCTTCTGAGGCTTCTTCAGCCGCTCATGCGAAAGTCGAGCGGACACGGCGGCAGTGGCTCGAAGCGCTGGCATCTGTTCAGGATAACCCTGCTGTCGGGGTGATGCGGAAGAGCTGGAGTTGGGGGACGTGGGTTTGGTCCATCAGTATGGAGCTGCTCTTGCTCTGGGGTGTCTTCCGGTAAGATTCGCACTACAATCTGCGGCGCAACTGTTGCTAATGGCATTAAGGGTAACCTTGGATTACGCAACATCGACGCACCACCTCTCCACTCTCGATCCATTCGCCCCATCGACCTTCGCATTGTCAATACCACTACCAACAGCGGTATCAGCATTCGTCATCCCGCACAAAAGCAGTGCAAACTTCTTTGACCTGATAGAAAGAGCGGAACTATGGCGGCGGCTGGAAGGGTGGGGTGTAGGGATGGTCAGAGTGGAAAATGTGCACGAGAGGATAGGTTTAGGAGGCTTGAGGATGATGGGTGGGGTGCCTACTTGACCTTTGAACCATATCTATGGGATTTTCTTGGGCGGTCGTGCCGGATGTTCATAATGGTGTATCGCCGAAGCTGGATCGAAGAAGCTTTTGTTGCCACGGAATGCAGCGGTGCCTGGGCAAGGTTTTCAAAATTTCTAGACTTTTTCCCTCATTACTTGCTGAGAAAAAGTACTCTGAGGCTAGAGTTAGCCGGTCATCATGGCCGACGCCAAGTGGGCGGCTGACGAGCGCAAGCTCCAGTCTGCTTATGGTGAATTCGGCCAATCGCCCTTAATCCCATCATGACTGTCCAAATTCACCTTTCAATTCTCCTAGCAATTGATGACTTCCTTCCTATTTTGACCGATCGATGGGATCTGTATGTGCTGACTAACAACACCACAGATGACGCTCAATCAGGTCGCCTCAAATCATTGGAACCGACCATCCTCCGGTACCTGAAGAAACATCCCAAATCACAACCTGCTCTCGTCCTTCGTCTAGTCCTTCTCGAACGGCTAGGTTCCCCAGAACCTCCTCTTTTGAGAGCGTTCCAAGAAGTCAAAGCTACCGGCGAGCTCTCCTCAAGGAGTGCTTGGTGGATCAACAGTGCTTTACGGGACATGCAAAGATGTGAGCTGTTCATCCAAGGTATACATATGAAGTGTGCTAATTCGGTGGTCAATGGAAGGGGATCTACTGCTGGAATTGTATCAATCCTTCTGGGAGGTGCAACCCGATCGACCGGATCTCGCAGAACAGGTCTTCCTAGCCGCTGCTGCTGCTTGGGATACAACCGTCATGGTCACTTCAAGTCGAAAGATGTTTAACCTTGTAAAATCTCCTGTCTGGGCTAGGGTAGCAGCCTATTCAGAATGGGTCCACGTGAGTCCTCCTCAATCTCCTCTATTCATCATGGAAGTGAAGCCACAAGCTGAGGAGAGAACCCGTAGAGAGCACCTCAACCCACACCCGAGATGAGATTCCCAGAACCAGCCCCAGAAGGTTCAATGCGAATATCCACCACACTTCTCTCAACTTGTCCCAAAGAATGTCTTACATCCGACCATCTTTGGCTCAGACTCCAAATCTATCTCTCGGCTCGACAACTCGATGAGGCCTACAAGTTCGCTAGGGAACATGGGTTCGGAGGGAGTTCGTCGAGGAGTTGGTGGAGGATGGAAGCTATTCCTATCATTTTCAAGCGGATGGAAGAGACAGGCGAAAGGCCGGACTGGGAAGGGGAATGGAGTGCTACTGAGGAGGTATTGAGAGGGGATGAGCTATCGTGAGTCTGCTTGAGGAGGTGATTGAGCTGATGGAAGACAACGGAATTATGCTTTTTATCGGTATTTGATGAGGTGTGCTGGGAAGAGGGAGGAGCTGCTCGAGAAGACGGATAAGGTGTTACTGGACCTGGATGAGCGGATAGGGGAGAAGGAGAGGGCGCCATTACTGGCACGTTTGGATCTGGAGAAGGATCGAAAGACGATGACCGATGAGGAATGGGTTGGATTGGTGGAGAGATATTGGTGGAAAGTGGGATCGAAGGGATGTGTCGCAACTGAGCTGGAAAGCGTTGCGGACGGGAACGAGGTACGGCTGAAGACGTTGAGTGGAATGATGAAGAAACGAACTACAGCGGGCCATGTGAGTCAATCTCGAGACGGGTAAAGCGATGCTGAGTGGGTCCAGAGTGACGAAAAGGGCTACAGGGAGTTAGTGAACGCCGAGATCTTCTTACTACGGCAACGGGCGTCAGGCGGAGAAGTGAAACATCACTGGACGGTGTACCGGGAAGGATTGCAGTATGGTATGTCTAGGCACACTGACCGGAATCATTGCTGATTGACGTAGGTCACAATCTTCCCTCGACCGATGTCCAGCCTGCAGACGAGATCGGTCTCGTCTTGGTCCAGCTCCTCATCGCTCAATGGCATGAATGTCGCTCGGATGAGAAGCCGCTTCTCCAAGCTGTTGCGTGTTGTCGGTACATCGTTTCCAAGAGCCCCTCTTGCGCACATGCCCACTTCCTGTTGCTACGGCTATACCGTCTGATAGGTGCGCTTTTCCTGACTGAAAGTCATTTCCACCTCGATTGCTGAGACCCCCACAGGAGCCCCGAGCCTAATCGCCTCCCCATTGGATGCCCTCAAGCCTATCGAGATCCAGCTCGATAACCTGCTTCATCCTTTTTTCGAGCGAGGGTCGGTCGATACCCTTCTAGGCCAGACTACTTCTGTTTTTGCTATGTATGCGAACATGGCCAAGGCAGTATACAAGAAGTCTGGAACAGATGTACGGGACTTCCCTTCCTTTGCAGGTCTGTCAGCTGACGAAGCGTGTACTTATAGCTTCCCGAGCACGTCAAGCAAGCCCTCGAGCACGAATCATACTCCAAGGTCCACGTAATCCGTGCGCTTTCGTCTCGGATTTCAACGTCCCTGTCAGGAGCTATCCTCCTCGTCGAACAAGCTCGATTATCACTTCTTCGGGGAGAATCGATCCTTGACATTTCGCTGGACGCCTTTTCGAAGTTTAACAAAGTCGACTTTTCCAAGGATGCCTTTTCGGATAATCGGAATTTCGAGCTTTTGCCTGATATCGGCGGGAAGAGGGTCAGTACGAAGGACATGACGGACTTGGGTGGGATGGTATCGGAAGGCTGGGTGAGGAGTTATGCGACAGTCCTCGTCTCGTTGGGAAACTTTGTGAAGGGGGAGACCGAGGTCGACGCTCAGCTACCGGATGTTTCTTCGGTGAGTGCATAATTGCGGTTCTGAGAGGATGCTGATCATCTGTCAGCTCATGCCGTGCGAACAAGAAGTCTTGAAGACCGCATCTGAGCTCATGCTTAGGGCGAAGCAAGCGACCGCATCTTCAACAGAGAACGGGGATGGGGCGTCGATGCAGACTCCCTCCGTCAGTGACATGCTATCGTGTAATTCTTTCTTTTATTCTGCAGCCGAAATCAGCTGAAGTCTATCAGCGAGCTTTGATATGTGCCTAGCTAATCATGCTCCTTCCCGGTGGTTACGACTTTATTCCTGTGCCCTGATTGTCGAGGTGAACTCAATCCATGCCCATTCCAATTCAGCTGACGACAGATCAGCTACGACTCATGATCTACATCATCGCTGGCAGGGTCGACGAGCTTGCAAAGCCAGCGGGCAAGGGGAAAAAGAAACCCTCACCTCGACTCGTCGAGCTTGCCGGCGACCTAAAAGCGACGAAAGAAGCTCTCAAAGCGCGCCTACCTGAGGCATCAAAGATTCTTGATGGGCTTCTCGAGGAGGACGCTTCGATCGATTGGCCTTCCCTGGTGGGGAGCGACTTATTCGAGGTACGGCCGAATCCTCTGGTTGAGGGTGACGCATAGCTGATGAGCTTGTATCAGGATGAGAAGAAGTTTTGGGTGGATGCGGGAAAGAAGATCGCTGCGGCGCGTGTGGCCGCCATCACGAACCTGAAAGATCTGCTCAACGGGAAGATGATGTGATTGTGGAGCGTGGAGCGAGGAAAAGGCGTATGTCAAGATTGATTCCCAGCATTATCAGAAGATGAAGAATGAGGACAATGCATGGTTACAAATGTGGTTAATTGGTCAATGCGAATGTCCCGTACAATGTCATCGAGTCTCAGGTCCTATAAGCTGTGCATCCCTTCGAACCACATTAGCTGGACATCACAGATCATACGGTCAACCTAGTGCCTCATCCGATCCAGATCGTCCTCTCCCAAATCGCTCGTGGTCTCCCACAACTGCTCGAACTCAAGCTCGAGCGCCGATGCCTGCTTCTCCATCTCGTGCACGGCGGGCGGGACAGGAGGAGGAGGGGGCATCATCTTCCCCGCTTGAGCTGGTGAGGCGGGTGTGAACGGGGATCCGGATGAGGGGGATGGACCTGTTCCTGTTGAGGAGTGTTTGGTTGGGGGATGGTGGAGTGGAGGAATGGGGAGGATCCATATCCGTTCGCGTAGTCGCTTATGCTGGTTAAAGGGTCAGTATGAATAGTCTTAGTGATAGAGAGGATGGACGGACCCGTTCTCGATCCTCCTCCATACGTCGTAAGATGTCCCCTCGAGAAAAGGCTTCGTCATGTCCCCTCTTCCTAGGCGATGATTCCCTGCTCTAATCAGCCTCTACCCAGATCTTGAATTATCCAGACCTCACCCGACCGGTCTGTTCTCGAGCTTTTCGAGCACCTCATCGACCACACCAACATCGACAACGCGTCTCATCCGCCAACTCTCCAAGATCTATCCCCAAATCATCACAAATCAGCACCGATATCCTCCAGCTAAGACTCGATAGCAAGAGCAAGAAGCAGGAAATCACGGACCTGTCTCGACGACTTTAGGTTCAATACCCCCTCCCTCGACTCGGGGACGACACAGCTCACTATCCCACCCAAATCTCTTGCCACAAATGCTGGGTAAGGCGCATCGTTCGGTCCGAAAGCAATCGAGGCATCCAATAACGAATCGAGGAAATAAAGGACGTTGATCCGGGTATTCAATGATCCCTACGCGACCCATCATCTCCCATCAGCAAGCCCACCACTCAAACACGAAACATAAAGACGAGAGTAAGAGGGCGCACCTTTGAAGATTCCTCAATGACACATTCCCATAGATCTTCACCACATCTCGATCCGTATTTGATGGCAAAGGAGACGACTTTTTGGATGGATGCTTGGGATGCGTTGAGTTTCCTCAGAAGTTGCAGAAAGTGGAGTCGAGTCTCGAAGGGGTCGAAGGACATTGCATCGAGAATTTGATCATAGACTGCTATGAACACATGGACATGGTGAAGAAATTCAGAGCTTTTGAATGGGACAGAAAGGGAGATCAAGCGGAGGTGCGAGTTGAACCAAAGTGGAGGTGGTCCACATCTGGGAATGTTGGCTTGACTTGTTGAGAACCCTGCCGCGACTGGTCCATGAAGGGCGAAGGCTGAACGCGATACACGGTACAACAAATGTGGGAGCGCTATGCACAGTTCCCCTTCTCGACCCTCTCCAAATTACCCTTCTATTTCCTCCGCCAAGGTTTCTTTTCCAGTTTCTCACTTAGCTTAATAACGCCTTTTACCCCTCCTTCTCCCTCCCATACCTTATTTACTCGAGGAGGCGCCTTCAACATCGGACAGTCCTCCCACCAAGCTTTCTCCCCGTTCCCAACTACGCGTATAGGACACCAAACAAGATGCTCATGCACCAAGTCGAAGTACCGCTTCTCCGAGCGGAAAGACCAGAGTCCGACTCTTCGCTCACATATCCGGCACTGGACTATCTCGGTACGGCTCGGTGATGTGCTGTCGACGACATGTAGCGAGTGTCCGTTCGGATGATACGGGTACCAAGCGAAAAAGGATATCGCTTGGGCTGGTGGGGACGGCCTTGGGGCGATGGCCGTTTTCTCAGGAGAAGGGTCATTGTCAAGTTGCTCAGGAAGATATCGATCGAGGGAAGAGGAGAGGTTCAAGAGTCGTTTCTCGTCCTAAAACAGCATAAATCCTTGCGCTCCCAACAACCCAAAGACTAGCGCCAGCTTCTGTCTGGTTGGATTGGACGGCTGTGAGTTCCAGGAGAAGCGAGACCTACCAAAGGGCAAGACCAGTTCAGTGTTCCAGGATCCCCTTGTAAGCACTCATCCTCCAACTGCCGAGCCAGCACAGCAAGACTACTCGACAACAACGGATGCAGTAATCTTCGTACTTGCGCGAAAAGCCCTTCTGTACTCCATCCATCAGCTCGAAGTACCGTCCCAGGCTATCCAGACCTTGAGCTGGAGACGTACCAGGACTACTCCTTACCCGCCAAGCACATGCCTTCCCATGTCTCTCCCCCATGCCCATCCCCAACCTCCTCCCAACCTCCCTTCGGATCCTCTCATCCCGAATCCCATCCATCGCTTTCAAGTCCCACTTCGCACCGCACCTCCCGCATCTCAGCGCTTCTCGACCACCATTGATCCACCCGTTCCTTGCAAGGATGACTGGTGATGATTCTATAACGTGTGAGGGGGAGTAGGTTGATGGTTGGAAGGTACGTAGACGGGTTAAGAGGGATAGAGGGGAGTAAGGGGCGTAGTTGCTAGGATCTGGGAGAGTGGGGAAAGTGTGGAGGCTGGTGTAGACTGAAGGCGAAGGAGCAGGGACCGGGTAGATACGACGTTTCTTAACCGCGGGAGGATTGAAGATTGAATCGAGAGTCGCGAACAGACGTTTCTGAATGAACAAATGCCCTTAGTAACGACGTAACGAGCGCAGAATTGATGAAGGGAATAAGGTATATACCTCTGTATACCGTTCCGAGATGATCAGTTCGTCGAGATGCACGTCCTTTTCGACGATTTCAATCGCCACTTCGGGTGCTATAGCGTCAAACGGTGGGTGCTGATCTTCCTGACCAGGTGTATCTCGTCAGCTCTGTCCATATGAAGAGAGATCGATCTTCCATACCCCAATATTAAATGACCAATCATCGTCGTGGTCGTCTTGATAAAGGAGTCGGAAGACGTCTCGTAGATCGGGATCTGGTGATTCGCTCATCCTGCAGGGACGCGACTCAGTCATCGAGTAGCAAACCATACACAGCGAACAGCTTTGGTCGAGGGAGATTTGCAGGAAGGGATATCCTGGTCGGGCGGGCGGGGTAGGCGGATGAACGTGGCACTTTGCGAAAAACATTCAAAGTGGCATTTAGTATTTGTTCAATGGGATGTGTGTATTTTCGAGATTAGATTTGTCGAGCACAACCCACTGGGATATCGACAACAATGGCCAGCGTGTTCCGCTGCCGGTAAGACCACCCAAACACCAATGGTGCTCTTTCAACCCCACTGCGCACGAACGACATCGACACATACCTGCATCATAAGGAAGGGGAGGACAGAAAGGTAAAGGAGGTGGACGCGATCGACCGTCGAGAGCCTACTGTGCAGAACATCTAGAGGAGTACTCGGCTCGACAAGGCACACGTGGTCGAAACGGGACTTGAGCCATGAAACTATAGAAGAGTGAGAGATGCCATCGAAAAATAGATAGTATGGCAGGAAGAGTCCCCCATTGCATGGTGACAGATGAGATCGATGATATGATTATGCACAATAAAATGAGTAAGAACCGCCGCAACCTGTCAGAAATCGTATCGTCCCCACTGTCCACGAGACCGTATCATACCCAGCCTCCTCTCTGACACCCCTCACCTCTACTGCTCAGCAACATAAGTGCCTTTCTCGCCCGCTCCGGTAAGACCAGTCGTGCTGTTGACGGTGTAGTCGAGATTGACCGGGTCGGCAGCTGCACGATTGTTGGTTTCGATGTCGCCGTTCGAGCCATTCAAGGTTGAGCTTTCGTTACGGTTCATACCCGTCTTATCGGCATCGAGGGAATATGCCTGGATATCTCAGTATGCAGATAGGTAGGGAAAATACATTGTAGTCACATCCACATGGGTATCTTGGGTAATCTGGATGGTCGTCTGGTGTGGTCGATTACCGGACAAGGGGTATGAGTTGCTCTTCTGTAGAGTCGCCGGGTCAGCATCGTAGCTTGGCACTTGGAAGAGAGCAAACCTTCTGCCAAGCTTTCTCGGAAGGTCCAGCCTCTCGACGAAGGCTGTGACGGCTGTTAAGGACTGCGTAAAGACCGACGACGTAAACCTTGGAAAGGACGGTACTGTGAGATCGTCAGTCCTCATTGCCCGAAGGTGCTCAGACCGAAAGACATACGCGAAGAAGAAGTCGACCGTTGATGCGGGACTCTGAACGCTGTCGGCTCGACGTGATTATGCAAACGAGCAGACTTACGTGGACATAGACGACCAAGAAAGCGAAAGAGCTAGGAGATCTGCTTAGCAAGACAAGGGTTCCCAGAAGGCATGACCCACATGATAGTCGGAGCGAGCTGAGTCTCGAGAGAAAGCCTAACCAGGTTGAGAGCCTCTCAGATTTGATGGGATGGATCAAACTCACACAATGAGCTTGCGCACCAGCGCGTCGGTGTGGGTCCATCCGGTCTTGGATTTGTAGAGACCATAACCGACGGCAAGCAACGATGAGTACGTCGGTCGTGATGGTAGCCGCGAGCTATGCAGCAGCCGTCAGTCCTTTATTCCCTCACTGGCTGCGCCATAAAATAGACTCACCCAAAGTTCAACGTAGGTATAGATTTGCTACAATCAACGTTATCAGCGATTGGCCTTTAATGAAGCCTAGAACCTACGCCTGCCTGAGTTTGAGATTGGAGTCTGATGAATGAGATGACAGTAGCAGTCCCACCGGCGAGAGACGTGAGCCTAGGACAGTCAGTAGGCACTTCAAGACGATGAGGAATGTCTTACATCAATGCACTTCCGACGAGCAGGATGATGATGTTTCGATTATTGAGACGGTAGGCTCGGTCGACGTAGACGAACTGTTCTAAAGTGAGCAGTATCCACGAGATCAATGAGATGTCTCGGCTTACTTGACAGACCACACCGATCAGGCAGTCCATGAACGGCGGCCAACCGAGCCCTGGGAAGATCAGTACTGTTTGGCGCGGAGACAGGCGGAAGGGACGTACAGTTTGTAGCCAGGAAAGGAGCGTAGTGTCCGAAGTCATAGGCGAAGAGATGCATGTTACTGGAAAGAGGACGGGTTCAGGTTCTGGCAGGCCAGCGGATGTAAGACTTACAAGACGACAGTACTGAGCCATGCCCATCAATAAAGATATTTCTGCCTGAATATGCGACCGCTCACAAGACTGTCTGAGCGAGACCAGAGAAGGCGGTGAAGTACTGATGTCTCACGTCAGCTACGGCAGGTTGTCTTAAGGATGAGTGACTCACGACGATGCACTTGATGAGCATCCTTTCGGTCGCTGCTGAGTGCGTCCACCAAGTCCAGAACTGAAGGAACATGATGCCGGAGAGGACGCCGTTGGCCCAGAGTCTGTGAGGATGCATGGGGATCATGGTTGACGTGAGGGAAAATGTTGGTAGATGGCACGTAGATGAGCGAGAGAGACGGATATCGCGACGAATTCGAGGTCAAGCCAGAAAGGGATTACCTCGTCAGCTGTGTAGACGAAGTATGGGACGAAAACTCACGACATGATGAATGGTCCGAAGCTGAGACCCTGGTCGGCACTGAGAGCGGCCTTCGCACCGGCTTCCAACGCTTCCGGAGCGGTCACGTTGGCGGACATTTCGAGATAAGCAAGAAAGCTGTCCGTAAAGTTAAACCGAGAGCGATGGGGTGGTCGGAGAAACGCTTTTCAAGTAAAATATCCGTGGAAGGAAGCGGAGATGAGAAGAAACAATAGACAGAGAGTGGGGGAATATAACTCGATCTTGATGGGCTCGATTGAGTTGGGGTCGTCATTAAGTTTCAGTCAGGACGTGACTGGTTAGGGCGCAATCAGCTGACTGACTGACTTGACCCTTAAAACCCCCGCTGCTTCAACCCCGGTCTCACTTGGGCCTGGGCTAGTATCGTTGAAAGGAGTTTTCGGGTGAGAGCGGGGTTGATGCGATCATGCCGATCATAAGCTGGGTTTGATGATGACCTCATGCATCCCTGTTAGGCGGATGGGTGAAGACACAGTCGAAAGGAGGGTCGAAGAAAGCTGGGATACTCATTAGGAATTGACTCAGCCACACCAATTGATCGGGCCGAAACTGAATCAGAGGAACAAGATGAAACGGATCCCTTCTTCGCGCGGATGAAGGATTGGATCATCTCGGGCTGGTTTGTACGGTAACGGGAGGGTCCATTGCGATCAAACTTCGACAAGTAGGAGTGGCGATGTAGGTTTGTTTGCCAGTTCGGACACACCTCAAACCGCTCATCCTCGCAGAAATCGAGGTTGATAACTCTGCGGTCTCGATGAGCCTCACCTGGAAAAAATCGGATAAGCTCGGTTGATGAAAAGCAGGTGGTTTCGATGGTCAGCTAACGTTAGAGCTTTTGGCGTGACTGCTTGTACTCGAGTACTCTACAGTACCTCGGCGCTTCAAGCAATGCGCCGACGGACCGACCGGGCCGAAACCTCCACCAGGACCCGCCTAATATATGCAGACGTTTTCTAATTGCACCCCTTCACTTCCGTATCCATCTACCATATCTCACATACACCACCGACGAAAAGAAAATGGCACCTCACGTGGTTAGATGGGGTATCATATCCACCGGCGGTATCGCCACAAAACAGTCCAAGGTGGGTTTAGAAAATACTCCTCGCGGGTCTGTATACCGGCTGATGCAGTGTAGGATCTGCTTGTTGACCCCTCAACTCGCGGCGTCACAGACGTCCGGCACAAGATCACTGCGGTCGGTTCACGATCCGTCGAATCCGCTCAGAAGTTCTTGGACGTGCTGAAATCGCAACCGAGTAGTGATCCTTCTTCTTGGGGATCTAAGAATGGGGGTCTGGATGGGTGTAAAGCTTATGGGTCTTATGCGGAGGTTTACGCTGACCCGGTAATTCACCTTCCGACTGCCTAGTAATTGAAATATGAATTGTTGACAAAGGCTCCCTCAGAACGTCGACGCTATCTACGTTGGAACCCCTCACACCTTCCACCACCTTAACAGCAAAGGCGCCCTACTAGGCGGGAAACACGTCCTCTGCGAGAAGCCATTCACGCTTGACCTCGAGGAGCTTGATGAGCTCATAGCCATCGCCAAGGAGAAGAAGCTGTTCCTCATGGAGTGAGTGGACTTTAGCCCATCATTCTGCCAGAAGTGCATTCCCATGCTGCATGGTCTGTGTTCGAAATTTTCGGGCACGAAACTGATCAACTTCAGAGCCGTTTGGACCCGCTTCCATCCTATCGCTTATGCCGTCCAAGATGTCATTCACTCCGGCATGCTTGGCAAGGTCAAGCGCTTCTCAGCGGACTTTTCAAGCGATAACGACCTGGACAGTGAGGCATGTGCACTAAGTCAGATCAAAGCTGAACCTGGATCCAGAGTTCCCCCTTAGCAGTCGTATGATCGCTCCGGAGCTTGGCGGTGGTGCTCTCCTGGACATGTGGGTGACCTCACTTAGTCACTGCATTCCGCTGATCGTATCGTGCAGGGGACCGTACCCGAGTGTATGGGCCATGCTGGTCCTTCACCACCACCCCGACAACCAAGGCAAAAAGGCCCCGAAGATGCTCTACTCGTATCAGAAGGTCTACCCGCGTACCAAGGTCGATGCGAACTCGCGCTGGGGTCTCGATTGGCAAGGTGTTTCCCAGGCTCATTTAGTGACCGACCTGGAGTCTGCGGGTCTGAGGGAGGGGACTTGCTTCATTCAATGCGAACAAGGCGATCTCGTCATCGATTGTGAGTCGTGCATCGCTATGTCCTGGACATTCCCACGAAGAACTGATCAGAGCTGAAATGTGGTTCGTAGTTCCCCCGTATAAGCCCGAGACATTCCATATCATGCCCCGCCCAGAAGGCGCAATGGGCTCAGTCAAGAAGCGCTCGACCCATCACTACCCAGGTCATGCAGGAGGATCCATGCACTACCAAGCGGATGAGGTGGCGCGGTGCATCCGGGATGGAAAGCTTGAGAGCGAGAGGATGACTCATGAGGAGAGTCGAATCGTGCAGAGCTGGTTTGATGAGGTTAGACGGGCGGGGTGTACGATTTTGAAGGATAAGAAGGGGACTGCTGGGCAGTGAGCGAGGGCAGCGCGGAAGAACAGGCTGGGAAAGGCAAGAGAGGCGGATCCAAGACGAATTGTCAAATGATCTACGTTGAAACAGAATGAAGGCCAGAATGCTATGGTTGATACATGAGTAAATCTCCGCTACACCCACCGATCCTCCTTCCTCTGCCCTTTGATCGGGGCATCTTCTCCGCCCTTTACCGTTCCCCATTCAGGTACTCCAGGCGGTCTAGGTACTCTCACATTCTCCAAGTCATCCCGGTCTACTGGAGCCATCGATATCCCTCCTTTTCTCCTTGACCGGTTCGGCAGCGCTAGTATCCCACTCATATCGCTTCGAGGGGTATTAGCATCTAACGCCGAATCTCCCATCGATCCTCCCATCCCGTTCAATTTCTAAAATCTTCGTCAGCCTATGACAACCCAAGGCAGGATGAATAAGGGGGACGGACATAATACTCTTCTCGAATGTCAACCTTCTTCCGTCTCGAACTCATCCCCAACTCCTCTTCTTTACTCATACTAGTGACCTGTTGATCTCGAAGATCGTACCTCGTCCGGGTGAAAGTCTGTAGAGCGAAGGAAGAGAGGACGACGAGGGATAGGAAAGGGAGACCGAAGGTTATGAATGGGTGTCGGCGGAGGGTTGAGATCAAGGGGGAAGGGTTGAGGGGTCGAGAGGAGAATGTTGGCATGGGAGCGGGTGGGGCGAGCGCTGTGAATGGGGATGAAGCTTTTCGCTAGTTGCTGGATTACGTTGGATGCTGTGTAAAGTTCGAGCTTGGTTGTCCGAATACCGTGTACTCCTGAAGGCTTGGGAATGATAACGTTGTATTCTCGGGGTAGTCTGATCAGGTGGAGGTATCGTCACGTGCCTGATTCACTGTTGATGAAACGCCACCATCCGCTCCCCCCAACTGATGGGCACGAAATCCTTTGGACACCCTAACTACATCTCCGCAGACCTCCTCATCTCCGCCTGTTCCACCCTGTAGGCTAACTCGTATCCTGTTGAGGTCCAACATTCGAGGGTTTGGACACTCCTTTATAGTCGAGAAATCCCATCGCCAAGCAGTCAACATCAGTAAACCACCGCCAAGCCCGCATCGCCTCCTGTCTGACGAATCATACAAAGATTTCACGATTATCTACGATCCTTACGCGACCAAGCGGCATCGAGACGACATTGCCATTGAATTTGAACCACCTCCACCATATCCTAATACATCATTCCGCCAACGATACTGGGCCGTGGCCGAGAGTCCGCTCTCCCAATTACGGGACAAGTCGGCGAGTAGTGTTTGGCTGAAACGATACGAGACATCCTTTGTGACATCTTTTCCTTGGGTACAACAATCACTAGTCAATACCAACGTTACGATCTCTCTTGGGCCATACCTCTTTCACACATTTTCACGTTACTCTCGACATGGTTGGCTTAGATTGGGAATGGCGGCCACCACCGACTGGCTCACCTAGCAAGAGCGGAAGGAGGATGGTCGCGAAATGGAGTCGGCGACGGCGGCTTGCGACATTCGCCTTGCCGCTGGTGATGCTCCTGGGGGTCTTGCTACTGTTATCTGGTACTGAAGGTTCGCTAATCTCTGCTCCAGCCTCTGGCATTACTCATGACTCCGCATAGCCCGCTCATCCCATCCACCTCCTTTACGCCGGCTACATCACCCAACCTCATCCAAGCTCGAGATCCTTCCTCGACATCGCCCCAATCCACATTCCCGACCACGAAGCCTCAAACCAACCTCACCACACCCCTCAACACTCCGTCATTCCGATACTTGCCTTATCTCCTTATCCCTTCCTACCCTCTTTGGCTTTCCCGCTGAAATGCTCCTTAAGCCTACAGAATATCTCCTCCACCCCGACGCTCGAATAACGCATGGTAACGGCGTAGTCGAGCAGCTACTTGAGGAAGACTGGAAGCTGTATACCGGGGAGGTGATACATCCCAAATGGGTTGAGAGGATCAAGTGGGAAGAAATGTCCGGAATGCGGGATAATCGGCATGACCGAAAAGCAGTCATCGGATCCGGCAGGATCATGGTGCATCATCCTGGAACGAAAGGACTAGACCCATTGTTCGAAGGCGTCTTCACTGTCGATGGAGTCAACTATAATATCCTTACCAAGGAGCATTACGAGCGCGTAAAGACGGCCAACGATGCGAATATTGACGACTTCGGCGAGATGGTGGTGTTTCGTGACTCGGACATGTTCTACGACATTGGCCATCTGGACCTACAAGCCCATACGTGTTCTCACGATATCCTGAAATACAACACGAACCTTTCCCACCCAATCTGGCAGAACAGGTTCAATGACGTTTTCACTCCTCTTGACGAACTAGACCTCTTCAAGCGCGACGATATCGCTGGAGGTAAGACCGGATCATCAAACTTCATCAACAATATCGCTTCCAACGCTGGATGCCCGCAAACCCAGCAGATCGTCTACATGGGAGTAGCTCTCGACTGCAACTACGTCACGATCTACGGATCTGCCGATGCGGCTCGAACGCAAGTATTGAACGTCTGGAATCAAGTTTCGGCGCTGTATAAGAGCACTTTCAATATCTCGCTTGGGATTGTCGAGCTGGTCGTGCAAAATGCGACTTGTCCGACTTCGGAGGTTTCAGGGACGGAATGGAATGTTGGGTGTGATACAAATATCTCGCTTGATCAGAGGTTGAGCATGTTCTCAGAGTGGAGAGGGAATCGGAGCGATGATGGGGTCGGTCTCTGGCATCTGATGAGCGCCTGTCCGACGGTAAGTTCGCCTCCTGCTTTATATGATACAAAGCGCTGATGTTATTTGTACAGGACTCAGAAGTGGGTGTGGCATGGCTTGGCACGCTCTGTCAGACGGCTTCTTCGGATCAGTCCGGATCGTTCGTCTCGGGTACCGGTATCTCTACGGCTTCGAAGACGGAATGGAGTCTCGTCAGTCATGAGATCGGGCATGGGTGAGTTGTCTATGCAGGGTTCAGTGGCGGTTCTGATAAATCCTACTCTCAGCTTCGGAGCAATTCATGATGTACGTCGCCCAAGTGATCGCTGTGACTAAGCTGACCTGTCCCTTTACAGTGTGCATCTGGATGCTCTTTGTCCGGCAGCTGCTGCCCGCTGTCTACAAGCTCGTGCGATGCCGGTGGGAGCTATATCATGAACCCGACCACTTCATCGACCGAGCAGACGTTCTCAGCGTGCACACTTGGCAACATTTGTGCGCAGCGGATTTGACTTTGCATGAAGCTGATGCGACTGTACAGGCTCGAATATCGGTACCAGATCTGTCTCGACTTCATGCATCCAGTCCCCGGCGAACAGGGATATAGTTAGCTTGCAACAGTGCGGCAGTACGTTGAGAATCACCATTCAGGTATCTCGCTGACTGAAGTAGATGGTATCGTCGAGGCGGGAGAGGAGTGCGATCCCGGTTCCAACGCTACTTCCGCATGCTGTGATGCAACCAGTATGTTCTGCTCACCCCCAGCTTCCTTTGCTGACATCCGCAGCGTGCAAGTTTGTCAATGGAGCGGTGTGCGACCCCTCAAACTCGGCATGCTGCTCATCGACCTGTCACTACGCTTCAGCCGGAACAGTCTGTCGGCCATCAGTCAACGCCATCTGCGACTTCGCAGAGGTGTGTACAGGCAGCAACGCGACCTGTCCACCCGATCTCACTGCCAAAGACGGGAAATCTTGCGGATCGAATGGCCTAGCGTGTGCGAGCGGGACTTGCACGAGCTTGAGCCAGCAGTGTCAGACGGCTGGGGCGAGTAATAATCTTACGACCGCTTGTGGACAGAAGGATGATACGAGCTGTGTGGTAACTTGCAAGGATCCGACGAATGCGTACGTCACGACCGCTGCTCCAAGTGAGTAGAGGCTGATGGGAGAATAGGGATCAGTGCATTGTCCTGCAAACACCGCTTGGGGATGGCTCAGCTTGCGGTACGCCGTGCGACCACATGAAGGACCAGCACTGATATTTAGATCAGGCTATGGAGGACATTGCTACAACCAGACGTGCAAAGCCGGATCATGGGAGGCCACCGCTGGATCATGGTACACCCAGAATCTACAGATCTCCATACCCGTGACCATCATTGCAGCCCTCCTCGTAAGTCGTCTGTCCAAACCCGTCGATCCTGACTGAATCGAACAGGTCGTCTCAATCCTGCTCGCCATCACACGATGTACCTGGCGATACTGTACTCGCCCCGCCAAACCTACCGAAGCTGTTGGGGTTCCTCCTCAACAGTCTATGGGACAATCGGAGTACAACCCTGCAACAGCCGCGTCACTGCCTCCACCTCCTATACGTTCGCGCCATACAAATTCCCTCTCAAGTCAAGATCCCCTCACTCGTACAGCCGTCATCTCACGAGAACCGAGTCCGAGCGAATATTTCCCGGATAACGAGTATGCAGGGTACCCGAAGAATGGCCAAGCCCGGGACCCGTACGGACAGTACCTCGCGCCTCAAGCTCCTCCTTCGCATGGATGGGCTTCACAACATCCTGATCATCAGAATGCGGTGTATACGGGTTATGATCAGCGGCAAAGTGGGTATGGCGAGTATGTGAATACAGGCGGGTATTAGGTGGGTAACGGGGGGAGGGGAAGATGGGTGGATGAGGGGAGTCCGAACTATGGGAGGGAGGAAGCTTATGGTAGATAAATGCTTATGGGAATCTGGTCATGACATGAACGACTACATGACGACATAAGTCCCTATCCGAGGATGTCTACTCCGTTCGGAAAAATTCTTGTAAGTGAGTCCGACAAAGCTCATGGTCATGGTTCTCCTTGGTCACCGGAATTCGACAGGGCTGCGGCTGGATCGATTCCATGAGTCGTAGACAGCTTCACATCCGTCTGGTATCCTACTCCCTTCTTTTGAGCGTAAACGATAAGCCGCAACTATTGCGATGCGTGCATCCTCCTTTGTTCCTGACAGGAATGCTCACACACGTCTCTCTCATAGATTCTTTTGTGAACATCCTGTGCGTAACGAGTCGGAGTTTCTGCTCGGATTAGGGGTCCGGAAAATCGAGCGAGGATACCATGCATACATTTCCACCCCGGCACATCACTTCCCCAACCATCCATAACCAACCAACCGAATCTTGTCAAGTCCGCAGCATCCCATTGGAGATGACCACAGATCACCGCTCCGTCGCGTACCATTTTGTATTCCTTATCTGCCATAGGGCAGCACCAAGCTGGAAGATGACCTCCTTTCGAGCAATCTGATTTCTTGCAGGACTAAAGACTTATCTCGTCACGTATGGCTCGAGGATCGACAATTTCGAAGCGTCTCGGTAAATGAAGATGCCAAGCACGAGATGATCCGTCAGGTTGAAAAGTTCCGTTACTCGTATATGGACGACAAAAGTGCTGCCTGATCACCAGGCGTCAACATCCGTCCGCGACTCCCTCACTTGTCGCAAAATCAAGTATATGCAGAACAAGCAGGAGAGACCAAAGCAACTTCCTCGATTACCTGACGAAGCCCCTGGGAGCGAGAAGCAGCGGAGAAGATCTTCGCTTTCTCGTGGGTCTCCTCCCTCAGTGCTCCTCTGAACACTACTGTAGAGGTAAAGAGACCCAATGGGGCTTAAGTGACCTCTGAACAGCGGACTGGAAGAAGAGGAGTGGGGATTGTCCGTCGCGCAAGGTGGTCAACTCCCTCACCTGAGTGCCGCGTCCGTACAGAGCATCATTCCGTTTGGTATACTTTTCAACGGACTTGACCGGGATTACCTGGATGAGAAGCCTGGACGACTTTGACTACATGTGGATGTACAGAGTAGTTTCTGACCAACCGTTCTCCCTCTGTTGGCATATTTCGCTATGTCTCTCCAGTTGACTAGCCCGCGCACGGATAAAGCCGTAATGCCTTCTGATCACTATTAGATCTTAGACTCACCATCTCATCAGCCTTCTCGCTATATGGCAGAGGGCTCATGACCAGTATGGCCGTGGAGATCCCTCAGGTAAGCAAACACCGGAACTCAGGGGGAAACCCTGCTCCCCAACGGCACTTTCGCGCCGCGCTTGCAGCAAAAACACTGTTTGACCTGAAAGCCTCTCCTCACCGCTCGTCGCACTAATCATCCGCTACCGAAAGCCAAGTACCGTAGCATAAAGTGATACACATCAAGACCTAAGTCGATGACTGCGCTTCTCGAAGTTACCCTGGTGATTCGGTTCTATCTAATGCTTGACTAACCCGTCCACCTCTCGCCATCCGCTCCCTTCTCCCTTCTGCTTCATGTCCGCCAGCAAGTCTTCGTAAACGATCCACCACCACGCATGGACCTCATCATAAGTCTCCACGCTTTCCTGCGGCGGTGTATTCGTCACTGCCTCCGTAAGGCCTGTGGGGAGGGACCGTAACTTATCGGCTGGAAGTGGGAGCGGAGCAATCGGCGAGGGAGAGAGAGTTGGATCGATTGCCGAAGGCTTTGATCGTTTATTCCAGGGTTTAGCCAGGCTGAAACTACTCAGCTTTTGTGATTTTCTTCATAGTCTGAAAAGACTGCTCACGTATAGTGTATCAATCGGACGTCAACGTCCGCCCAGATGTCCTGATGTACCGCTCGAGCGGTTTGGAAAGCATTGCACCACCAAGGAAGGGATCGCCAACGATTTCGATAAACATGTGCGATAAGCTCTTGATCCGGGAATCGAAATCCTTGGACGGCGGGAGATGTGTTTGAGACGTGAACGATATGATCCATCTGTTCTCGAGAAGGTTGCAAGATGACGAGTCCGGAGTTGAGCAGGTGTTCCGTCCGTGGTCCGTCCGACGATGGAATGGGAGGAGAATACAACGTTGCGAAGCGATCTTGCCTTGATATGGTACAATTCGCGGGGGTCCTGTTTTTCAAGCCATCAGTCGGAAATCTCCTCCAAGTTGAAGGTCCGTCGACGTACCAATCCTTCGGGTAATTTTTCACCTTGAATGGGTTACAAATACAGGCAGGAACGGCCGCTATCCAATCCTTCTCTGGCAGTTCCATTTCAAAGAGTTCATCCATCGGTCTCAAAAAGATCATATCCGAATCGAGAAGGATGATCCACTCGTAATCGACCAGACCGAAGACCCGAAGTTTCGTCCATGTATCGTGAAAGCGCTCGAAACCCGGATCGAATCCCGGATGTTTGCCGGCCTCTGGGGCCAAATGAGGGACATCGATTGTGATGATACCAGCGTCTTTGACGATTAGACGACTGGTCTTGGGCAATCTCTCTGTAGCCATCCCAATGAGTGGGTATTCAGACACCGCCGCGAGAGTTCGGTATAAGGTGAGCAGAGCTACGTGGAATCAGCTTCAAATCGTGGGATTGGTGTCGTTCCAGTGAAGAAAACTAATACGCACCTGGAACATACTCCCGGTTCGTTATTAACGTCGCCCATGCTTTCCTTTCACTCATCGCTCTGTATAACTATGTAAACATCAACATATACGATCCAACCCAGCTTGAACGAGAGAGATAGGGGGGACTCACGCATTAGGGTGGCCGTGATGGATAATGCTCGACGACCGCCGGAACGCCGAGCTCATCATGTCGCCCGTCCGACACCCCGGATCAAAGGCCGTTCTAGCGGAAGGTTGACCATGATTGTGCGCCGGGAAGCGTGATCTATGACTGCATGGAATCCTCTTCTTTTCGCTTCGCCGGTTCTAGTAGTGGTCGTCATATAGAATGTCCGCCCATGGGAATCCAATGTTTCTTTTGACTGTGTCATGAATTACCCACGTTTCCGGTGGACTAAGCTTATGTTTGCACTCCTATCCAACACGTCACTCCCGCTCAGGGTTGCCTTTCGCTTTTGATAACGTACCTGTCGATCCCAATCGGGCTTACGAGTACTGTAGAGAGTTCTAGGTATCCCTAGGATATGGACAGCAATACAGGATAGCGTCAGCCATTGAAACGACCTGGCTAGCAGCGCCTGAAAGACGATTACGACGGCTATGGAGCGTCCTTCAGACTGTCCAATACCTGAATCACCGAGACTGCAAGACTGGCATGACCGATAACCACGAATGCAGATGTCTACGCATCGCTGCTTGAGAGTGGAGAGGGGGGAGGGGGTAGGGCAACACAAGGGCCATGCCATGTCTCAGTATTTATGATGCGCGACGATTATCCACCGAAGCAGTCATCCTCTCACCTCTACCCCTTGCTCACTTCGAAAGTCCCAAGACAATCGATGTAAGTCTTGGTTTCAAGAAGGTGAACAAAGGATGTATCTGAGTTCCGACTGCACGCGATTGCCATCGGATACAATATCATTTGAGGATCCTCTGGCCTCGGACGGAATAGACACCTTATTTCAAGCTATGGGTCTCAGACTGTACGTCGCCCCAAGCGCCGGAGTTTCCCAAAATGGTGCGCAGGATCTGATACGTACAGTCCACTGAAAGCAAGCCCTCACTCCATTCACTACGGGAATGACCTTTGTCATCGTTTCCTCAAAGGAGCCCTGCTTTCCAGTCTCACCTCGAGCAGTGACAGGCCCAGTTCTCTCTAAACTGCAGAATTTCGCATTGGCCTAATTGACCATACGATAAGCTCGACAAAGATGCTCAATACACTCACCGCTGCACTGACGATGACCTCCGCAAACCTGCTCGTCCTCTCGTACTTTACCCCAGATAAGGAACCGAGAAGTCTCACCACCGTCGTGACATATGATAAGTCGCTCAAGTACCTTGGGCATATAACTATGTCTGTGACCTTGTCTGGAGGATGTTTTCTTGCGGATGAAGTACTCGAATGTCCCGGTCTCAACTTGGGGCCGAATCATCCGTGCGTCGACAGCGGTTAATCACGATAGCCTACTGATGGTATCGGGTACAGGAGCACGACGGCTTGGCTTTCGATCTTCAATCAATGGTGTAGGCACTCCTTGAGCTATCACTGGTGACTGAGGCTTACTCCCAAGCTAGTCTATGGATTGCTGCTGTTTGGATGTTTATCGTCGATCGCTTGGAGACTCGCCGCCAAACGATCCTGGCTCCAGCACGACGAACTGTTCAAGCTTTCTTCCGGGGTGATGTACCCTCTCATCGCAGCACCGGTGGCGGGGGTCTGTGCTTCCGTAAGATGGTGTGCCTGATATTCAGGCCGAGGCGCTGAATGTTGATGGTAGGTCATGAGTTTGGCTTTGATCATCGTCCCTGTTTTCCATGCAGGGGCGTACAACCTGGTAGACGTACATATAGGGTGAGTCGATTCGCTTACACATGACTCAGGGTCAAGACTAAGAAGTAATGTGTGGTAGGTGGGGGACACTCCTCACTATCGGTCACACTGTAAGCAGTGCACTCTTCATTCCAGGAGTAGCGAACAAGATGGACAAGGTGTTCAGAGAATCGTAAGTTTCCCCCTCGACCGACGTTTACATCTCATCGCTGACGATGTTATAGTGGTGGTAGCTTTCTAGAATTCATTAACAACGAGAGAGACGAGAGCAGATTGGCGGATGAGGGTATCGTACTACCTAAGGAGGAGAACGTCATCTAGAGAGGGCTAGAAACCCTCGTGCCATAACTTGCTCTGGCCAAGCGCCACATAGCCAGCCACAAGCCATTAATGATCCTGCACAACATCCTTTGAATCGGACTTTAACATCCCCTCGTTCTTGTATCTGTTCGGATGATTGCAAGATTGCCCTTTGCTATGCTCTCATCATGTTTAAGAAACCTCTCGCACATCAGTCAAACGCGACTCCGATACGTTCATCCGCCCGTCGTCAACTAGTTGCTACCATCTTCGAGCAGTACCCCTCGCTTCATTTGAAGCGCGACGGTGAACGAGATGAGGAGGATCAAGTTTCGGAGAAGGAGCTTGGGCGGGTGTTCGTCCCTGAAGGTATCAGAAGTGGAACATTCGAGACGAGTGGAAAAAGCGAGGGTGTCAGTGGGGGTGGTCCGTAGGATGATGACAAGCTGATGAGGGGAAAAACAGACGATGTACTTCGGTCCCGATGGTGATCCCCTTTGGATGAGCTTCGGACGGAACTCGAAAGAGCTCATACCAACGTGTACGTACTTTCTAGCCAATCACATCGAGCTAATCTGACTTATTAGTATACCTCCTCGCGCAGACATTACCTTCTCCCCCTTTACCCATACTGCAGATTCACAACCCCTTACCTCCACCGTTGTTCACCGGTGCACCGTTATTCATACCGGCTGTCCGAAACCTTTCGACACCTTGGCTATTGCCGGATGTACCGACCAACGGGATTGTCGCTTTCGTCACATCCGAAGGGAACAAGGATGAAGTCTCGTATGTTGGGGTTGGAAGGGTTGCGGCTACTGGCGGGACAAAGGGGGCTGCGGAAAGACGGAAGCATCACCTTGAGACTGGAAAGGACGTAGACGAGGGCAAGCTCTGCGATGTGCTGTGTATCGTCGGTGATCAGTGAGTGGTCCAGTAGACCGTATCAATTTTAAGGGCAATTGAACTGAAAGGTGTCTTAGTCTATGGGGGATGGGGTCAAAGCCAGCTCTGCTAACCTTTTCTCTACCACTTCCACAGAAACCTTTGACTCCACCGCCGACCACCGAAGCAGGACCATCGCGGCCGCGTAGCCCCATCAACGACCTCACTTACTCCGCTCAACAACTCAGCATCGCGGACGGCGATCCCGATGCCCATTCCGCCACTCCTCTCAAATCTTCCGAAATATCCACTCTTCTCTCCGTCGCTCTCCTTCGAGCGCTCACCCATCTCGAGGCATCTATTTTCCCTATGCCAGCCTCTCTACTATACTCCGCACACATCCTGCCCAACCGTCCGGCGTATATACCAAAGGAGAAACGAGAGGACGTGGTGGTCTGCAAGAGCGAATGGAAGAAGCTGGCAAAGTGGATGAAGGAGGTGTCCAAGGAGGGCTTGATGAAGATCAAGGAGACCAAGGGCGAGGTGACAGTCCAAGGGTGCGTGATAGTCCAGACTGGAGACGATACGAGGCTGATGATAAACAGCTATGATCCGCAACACCCATCCTTGCAGACTCACAGCTCTTTTACGACTATTGGTGAGGAGGAAGTCAAAGCTGCGAAGTGGTTGCTCGGGAAGCAGCGACCCAGGCTGGTGTCGCTTCAACGACAAATAGCGGGAAGGACAAAGGGAGAAAGATTGTTATCGAAGAGCTGTGGAAGCCGTCTGGTGGGGCTATGTCCTTCTGGGAAGCAGCACATGTAGAGTGAGTTGTCGGCACGCCGGTCCGAGCAATGCTAAGAGGGAACAGTAAAAACGCTTTACACCCTCCCAGCCTGATCAAGACAGCCCTTGAAGAGTACATCTCGTCTCATTCACTCGTCCACCCTTCCGAACGGCGCTTCATCCTGCTCGACGACGAGCTGGGACTCGCGGTCGGTGTGAAGCGTCCTGATCCTGGTCAGACAATGCCGAGGGACGAGGTCATGCGGAAGCTTAGGGCTGGTGTCGCTTGGTCGGTATCAGTGGGCGGAGTAGTCAAGTACGTAATTTCCCCGTACCGTGAATTTGGTAAGGCCTGGCTAATATTCCCCAAAGAAAAGGCGCACTTCTGCCAATCACCTTGAGCGTCAAAACTCGACAAGGAAGAAAGAAAGTCACCCATGTCACCGGACTGGAAACGTTTGGCATAGATATCGAGGAGTTTGCCGAAGAATTGAAGAAGCTATGTGCAGGTAGCGCGTCGGGTGAGGCGATCTGAGACTGTCATATTGACTCGCTTATCTTGTTGATTTAGTACAACCGCTTCAAGGCGCTTCTCCCAAGCTGCAGCTTCACGAGATCATGGTGCAAGGTTCTCAGGGGAAAGTCATCACTGATGCTTTGGTTGCAAGGGGAGTGCCGAAACCGTGGATCAAGGAAGGGGATGGGGACAAGAAGAAGAAGTAGATATTTACCAGCCATTTTGTCCACGAATGCAACAGATTGACAATATTTCGGTATCTTTCTACGCGCCTAGATGCTGTCATCAACGTAAAGGTGCTGATGGAAACGATTGAAGCCACTCACCCTGAGATCGAGCACGAGATGCATGTAACACGGCGTAAGTGGGAAAGTGCGGTCATCGATACTACGGAACTAGATGATGCAGACAGGTGAGACGTTCGAATGGGCTATGGACTTCCCTGCCTGACAGCGATATTTTTCTGCGCACACAGATCACATGCTCTCTACACACTGCTCATATATCACTCCTCCACCTGATGCAAATACCAGGTACCTCTCCCCTCACCACGCTACACTGAAGTTCAAGAACCCTCTTCGGTGCTCCAAGACGCTCCGGGATGGCTGAGGGGATCGCCACTCCGTGTGGTTGCGCTGAATTTGAATAAGTCTTCCTCGGTACCTCTCTTGGACTTGCAGGGTTTAGCAGGGCTTCAGGCTGGGATCCTTATCCCTCCACTTGCGGGAGAGCAACGTAGTACCTTCTGCTCTTCCCATCACTGCTGCATCTCCCAACGAAACTGTAGAAAACGATCGGAAAGGTATCTGCGGGGACGGAACCGCGCAGATTTGCAGGCGAATCTTTGGTATGAATATACCAGTCAGTCCCGGTCGCGTCGGCGAGGAGCGAGTCGCATTTATCGCGAAAAGAAAAAACCCATCTCTGATCTGCTTGTGACGAATGCCTCTAGTGGGGGCAGGCAGCTGATTTGATACGAGTGGTTCGGATAGACGCGATTGGATGGATTGGATGTGATGGAGCATGAACGAAGACGACTTTGCAGTCTTAATACATCTTCTCGCGCCATCCACCGAGGAGCAAAGACAAATGAAAAATTTCATTTGCTTTTCGTAAAGTGTATCGAAGCGAGAGACGTTCTACCCGCTATAGACGAAGAGTTACAGTGCACGTCCTTCCAATCTAAGGAGGGCATACGAGGTGTCTTTCAGTAAAGTCGTGATCGAGTCAATTCGGTGCAAATAGATTGCCTTTCAGAAGCAAATCTGCAGGAGACATGAGATTCATATTTGCCACAGCAGATAGATTAGATAGATTACGACATAGAAGTCAACGAACCAGAGAAGACCAACTCGTCCGAAAATATCAGCTTCGCTGAGCGAATCAAAGCGGATTATGCCGTGACGAATTTTGCCACTCTGCGCGCGCAAGGAGACGCATGTTGTGGTTTAGATAACTGAGGGCCATAGGTGTACTCCAAATTTGTGCGAGGATGAGATACACCGCACGAAGGGAGTGCTGCAGTTCAGATTCACAAGTGACCGTTAACACGGTTCCACGGAAAACAAACAGAAAATGTTCGACATACGACGTGATTGAAGCGACATCAGTCACTTCCACAGTCTTTACGAGAAAAACATGATGGACTGGAGGGGGGGACATGAAGGGGAACACATTCTTATTACTCGTATCTCTTCTTGCATGGGAAATCATCCCAGGTCATCCCAAATATGCCTAGCTCTGCTGATATGCATGCCAGCGAACTAACGAGTACTTGCAAAGCGGGTGCTCCCTCACTAATGTTGCATCTTCTCTACTCCTACTGTCATTATGGTGATAAGAGGCCGGACCGACCTGGTCTCCTACGCACTAGGTACAAATGCAGAATGTCCATACATCAAAGTATCATTTGGGCTGAAACGCTGATTCGCTAACTCCATAAAAGAGCGGTTTTACTTGAATCGGTCAAACCAGAAGCTGTGTCAGCGAAAGACTCGGCTTTGAACCTCATGCCGATTCCACTCTTCTCCTTTGGCGTTGAGTTCGGATCCCCACGCCTTGGTCATCAAGCTCTCGCTCTCCTCCGTCATGCAGCAAGCACTGATGAGTGTGGTTCTCGTTAATGCTGACTTTTCTTACGAGACGAAGCCATGATCTCGCTGCAGTGTAGGCAGTAGATCTCAACCGTCAAAAGTGTAAGCAATGGGTGATAAAGACAGTATCACGAGCCCTTTCTTTCACGGAGAGAGTATTACAAAAAGGAGGGACGTGATGGATATCTCATCAACCTCATATTAATGGTCTTCTTTCAATCAAGCAATAGCCGGATTAGCGGAAACCTGGATCAATCCCCGACGCCAAGAGCAACAAACCCCATCAACAGCTTCCGATACCCGGATGGCATCGACTCGTACTATTCTCGACACGGAGCATATATTCTGCGCATCCTTGACGAGCCGAATGAAGCCATAACCGCACACCATTCACTTCGGTCGTGAAGAAGCTGGAACATTGACATAGATCATTCAAGATCGTCCACTCGGACTTCCGTATCCCCCTCCGCTTTCTTGCTCAGTCCCAAAGCCATACTCAGCCGCTTCACAGCTTCCTTAGGACTGTACTTATTCCCATTACCTTCCCCACTTTCCCCTCTGTGGCTTTTCCGTTCCTCTCGGGCTTGTGCGAGCATCTCGTGGGCGCGGGTACGGTCGGACGAGCTTGAGAAGAAGGCGGCGAGACCAACCCATATACTCAATCCGCCGACTTTAGAGTGATGGGCGGAATCCATCCGATCCGCCATCAATGCGAGTTCTCGAGCTTCTCCCTAGTGAAGAAGGTCAGCATTGCTGCATAAGGGTCCGCGACAAGCTCACATAGTCTCGCCGAGAAACGATCGCACTAGGCGGAGGCGCCTCCCCTTTCATAGCCCAGCTCCAGCTCCAGCTCTGATCCAGTAAACTCATATGATCCCTGTTCTCGCTTTCCCCATCTGGCTCCCATTCAGTACCCATTTGACCGTTCTCATGTCTCTCATTCTCCTCTCGGTGTCTTCGTACCTTCTCCTGCCACATATGCGCGATTTTCCCGGCATCGACTTTCTTTGCGTTCTCCAGATTTCGCCTCCGATGTTTCGCCACAGACTTGATCGCATGGCCAAACTTCTTGTCCCACAAGGCTTGACCGTTGAGATACCGGATCGCTGGTCCCTCTTTGATCGTCCCAACTTCATCTTCTGGCATGGTCGCCGCCCCAAGCTCGGACTCTGGCTCAAGAGGTCGGCAAGTTCCGTCTGGTGCGACCCTTTCTCGGATCATATTGTGGTCGAATGGCTATGACGCATCTAAGCGAGTATCCAGTGAACGGAAGGATACTCACATTTGGCCCGCGATAGACTCCAGGATGGCCGGCTGTCCCGGGTAGAGCCCGACTATCCTTCTCACCGGTATCTTCGCCAAATCGAGGACCAGCATCATCTCCACTTGATGCGCTCTCATGAAGTGGCAATTGCGTGGGAGAAGCAATATTGTTTGTTTCCGCGGTGTTGACATGTCTGGATGATGAGGCGGAACTATTTTGGGCTGATTCACCAATTGAGGGTCTCTGGACTAGGGTATGGTCGGAAGTCACTGCAATTAACTTGACATTCGGTAACTCTCGGATTAGGCACACCTTCAGCGCCTCGCCAAACATTTGTCGTCGAGCTAGTAGGCGTCAGGAAACGTGGTGTCGATGTGAAGTCCTCGTCAAAGAGCGCGTCATCCGTGTCTGGTGTACCCGACGGCTTAGAAGCGGACCCATTCGGTCCAACATCCGAGGCGCGAGACTGATTGACCGACAAGGAGCCGGGAGCCGAAGGGGTGACGTAACGAGCAAAGGTAGATATAGCGCGGAAGACACCACGAGCAGGCTTGGTCATTGAGAATAGCGGGAGATCGTGACATGTACCTGGGACATATCAGCAGATGTGATCAGCTTGGGTTTGGCGCACCGTCGTAAACCTGCAGATGGACTTTGGTAGGACCATGCTTCTTCTCGATATCTTGTAGAGATGGCATTTGTTTCCGCACGTCGTCGCGTATAGGGTGGGCATCAGGGTTAGCGGCTCTGTGCGCACTACTCAATATCAGCAGAGTGATGGACATCTCCCACTTACGCATAGATGATTTCATCTCTCAAGACCTCGTTCGCACCGCAGCAGATGTAAAGGGGTGGTAATCCACCCAAATACCCAAGGACCGGCGATACCCAGGGATGACACAGCTGTCCATTGGTTGCGTACAGCTGGATCTGCGTATCAATCGCCACCTCCTTATGATCGACTTCGAGATTGAGCGGTATGGTGCACTGTGCGAGAGTCGTGGCGCGCATGCTTCTCCGCCCATCTTTCTCGAGTGGCTCGAGCTGCTGAAAAAGTAATCCGGGATTTGCTCTTGATGGCTCAGGGTTCGGCTCTCCTCTGGGCTCCGGATGACGATGTTTTTCGCCCTTCTCCGAGACCGGGTGAAGGTCGGCCTTACTGTGGTTTTCAGGCGTACCTTCCCCCCGCGGATTGGAAGATCGTAACTTTTCCGGGACATCTTGCTTATCCCGGACATCTGGAGCGGCAGCCGCCCGCTGCGAAAGCATGGAGGCTCGCCTATTGTAGTCCTCCGCATGAGAGGGATCGTTGCGCATATGAGAGATGGCTTCTTTGATACGAAATCGCAGGCGATTCTGAATCTCGTCTGTCAGGGCTGGAGGAGGCGGCGGCCAAAGGGATGAGGGTTTCTGCGGTCCCACGTCAGCGTTGGATTCCGACATTCTGCGGCTGACATACGTGGATGAAGCCGTATGGAGGTACTATATCCTAGATTTGCATCAGAGTGAAGATCTGGGTGGGATGTATCGACATACGGTAGCTGTGTTGCTCAGGATACTAGGGAAGCTATGTGTCAGATCTGACCACTATCTGCATTTAGCACATCCGGTCCTTCAGAGTCTAAGTGACTTACTGGACTGACCAGCACAGCGCCGGCTGGTAGTTCCAATGCTTTTGTGTCTCGAAGGATTTGCAATAAAGCCCATACTAGACCTCCCCCTGCCGAGTCACCAGCGATGATGATATTCTTAGGATCGACAGGATTGTGCCGGGACCCTTTTGGTGGGTTGACGAGGTAGAGATATGCTGCGAGACAATCCTGGATCGCGCAAGGGAAGGGATATTGTGGCGCTTCTGCGAGCGGGAATCAGCACGATGCTGACTGTGGGAAGGAGGGAAGGCGCGAACTCCGGTAGTTTACCGCGAAGCATCGACCGTGCATCTTTCGGGCATAACGCCAGATGGTATATCGGTGGGTGTTGATGGAACCCCAGTAGTACCTGCTGAGATGAGCAAGAGGAATCTGCCGAGCGATCATATCACTTACGCACCGCCATGTACTGGAGCGACAATGATAAGCATCTCTTAAGGTAACAAACACAACATTGCCCACTGTATAGCATACAACGGAGCTCGTTCATCTCCTTTCGAACTGAAGGAACCTGTCAGGCATCTCTGTAGGTACACCAGTCACTCACATTCCCCATTCTCCTTGAGCCCTCCATCCTCCCCGACCATCCCATCCTTCGCCCTCACCCTCACTTTACTATCCTTCTGCGCATCCTTCCAATCCTTCTTCATCACGATCCATTCGGCTTCAACTCCTATTCCAGCTCTCACTTGCCACCATTTCGTTCCGCCCGCTATCTTGTAGGCCAGCTCTTCGCCTCCGAAAGCTTTGACGAGATAGTTGGCAGCGAGGACAAGGGATTGCTGAGGGATGATAACACGATGAAGGGCTACCCATGGTGGGCAGGGCGTACGGGCTAATCCAAAATTTTGAAGCGCAGCGACGGGATACCTGTATTCATCAGCTGAAGGCTTGTCATACGGGTCGAGGCGTACTTCGTGGCTATCTCCAGGAAGGTCTGCAAACTGTATCAGTGGAGACCATGATCCTTGGGCAGACGAAATACCTTGATGAGTACGAATGCTACGTCGACATGACCATCAGCAAGGTTTTGGCGACAGCTTTTTACACCAATCTCGTACCTTCATCATAAATGAGATCCTCTCTTGCCTTGCTGGACGAGGTCGCTGCTTTGGGTGTCAAGAAATGCTTCAGAAAGGTCTCAAGGACGAGTGGACCAGCTGAGAGTGCCCGAGTAGTCAGTTCCATGGCCTCGGCACGGGGGAGACAAGCGATAGGTATATGCGATGTCCTCCCATCAACGGGGTCGACTTACCTGTCGCGAGAGCTTGAGGAGTAAGGAGGTCCGGCATGATCGGTTTGACGTCCGACGCTCAAAGGTCATATCAGCAAGACTGATCTTCAAATCATCTCTAAGCCGTGAATCGCCAGGGAAGTCATCCCCAAGTAGGTCAAGGCATGCGAAACGAGATCTGAGAACTGATGACGTTCCAATGTCAACGCCAAGCCCATAACCGGAAGCTAATCACGTGATCCCTTCACACCTCATGGCAAAGTGTTGAATGTCGAGCGTTGACGAGATTTGTTCATTCCCTCTTTCTTCTCATCCACTCCCTCCCATGGAAAATGGCGACGCCTCCGTATCAGCTCGCATTCTCCCTGCATGGTCATGCGTCAGACGTTCGACATCTCTGCTGCCCAAACTCGGGTGTCCCCCTTCTTCTCTCAGCTTCGAGGGATGGGTCGGCCATCGTTTGGGGACCGAGCGCGAAGGAGAAGGAGTGGGATGGCAAGATGAGAGTGGAGGGGCCAGAGAAGCGATTTCTCAGCTGTGTCGGAATGGTTCGTTATGACGGCGAAGGTAAGCTATCATTTCAGCTTTTGTCTGTCCTAAATTATGGGAGATGAGCGTTGCTGATGGAGCTCATGGATCTTTCAGCTTTCCTCCTCGTGGGATCCTCTTCCGGCATATTATCGACTTTCATCCTTCCTTCAGCAACATCACCACCTCGTCCGAACGGAGCGTCACCGGAGCCATACCATACCTTGATCGAGCATAAGCAGAATTTATGTTGCATGGATTCGAGTAAAGGGGGCCTGATAGCGACAGGGAGCTGGGACAAGTGAGTTCTTACTCAGCTGTTCCATGCGGACCTTTCGGACTGCCCATAAGAGAGGTTTGCAGTCAAGAATGCGGCCTACGATTGACTGCTCGTCTGTTGGGCTTGGCTGATGTACTGTTCACCTAGATCAGTGGTGATATGGAAGGACTTCAAGCAGGTTTTGAAGATCGAGGCGCACGACCAGGCAGTCTGGGCGATTCGATTCGTTGGCGAGGATCGTATATTGACAGGTGGGCTGAGCCTCGACAGTATCTAATTTAGCTGATCACGCTGCTCGTGACAGCCTCGGCGGACAAGAAAATCATGCTACATGCTATCGATGGGAAGAGAGGTACATCGAGTCAGCTGCAGGAGTACTCGGGACATTCGGACCCAGTTCGAGGATTGAGTTTGCGGGCGGACGAGCAAGGATTCTGGAGTTGCGGCAATGACGGGTGGGTCATGCTGCCGATGAGCCTTGTTCCTTCAGGCAGGAAGGGGGCTTGTGATGGGATGACAGCTGACATACATGAACCAGACTTGTGAATCTTTACTCCTTCGATAGTCCTGCTCCAATACGCTCCCTGTCCGGCCATACCTCCTTCGTATATTCCGTCGCAGCCTTGCCAGACGGTAGTGGCGCAATCTCTTCAGGCGAGGATGGAACTTTGCGAGTATGGTCAGGTCAGTCGCCACAGCCACAGATCGATATAAGTTGACCGTTCCATCATCAGAGACGGAGCTTGTCCAGACAATACCCCATACCTCCAACTCGCTCTGGTCGTGCGCTGTCGTCCCAATACCGACAGGATCAGGTTACTACATCGCTTCCTCCGCAAATGATTCGACAATACGAGTCTTCACTCGGAGAGAGGACCTCATGGCTAGTGCGCAGGATAGGGCGGAGTGGGACAAGGAGGTCGGTGGGAGGCAGCTGGATAAGTTGGTAGCGGGATGTGGGGAAGGGTCTAGTGCTGATGACTTTTAGGAGTCAGGTGGGAGATGTGAAGCATTCAGATCTGCCGGGTATGGAAGCTCTGGGACGGGAAGGTGAGAATCCGCACGTCTGGTAAAATATCGCTGAGGACTTGGACCAGGCAAGAAGGATGGACAAGTCCTCATGATCAAGAACGACGGCGTCGTCGAAGCCTACCAGGTCATTGATGATACTTCTCTCTGCAGATTGAAGCTTATCTGGCGTTCAGTGGTCAGCTCCAACAAGCACATGGCAGCAGATCGGTCAAGTTGTGGATGCTATCGGCTCCGGACGGAAACAGCTTTACGAGGGGAAGGAATACGATTATGTATTCGATGTCGACGTTTCTGAGGGTATGCCGCCCCTCAAGCTGCCGTACAATGTTACAGGTGAGTCAGGTCCATTGCTTCGAACAATTCATGATTTGTTTACTGCGTTCAGAGAACCCCTGGATCGCGGCACAGCGATTCTTGAACAAAAATGAGCTGCCGGAGACATATGCCGACCAAGTGGTCGAGTTCATCGAAAAGAACACAGCTGGCGTGAAGCTGGGGACAGGAGAAGTCAGCAGTACCTACGTTGATCCGTACACCGGCGCCTCTCGGTATACCGGTGCGTCTAGCTCGACCGGGCCTAGTGTAGGAGCCGACCCATTCACCGGTGCGCTAAACTTCCTTGTCCCATCTTTATTAACGAAGCTGACCATAAAGGCAGGGTCATCCGCGTATTCAAGTACCCCAGCTGCACCTCCGAGATCGAAAGGCGTCTTGCCGGTGAAGGTGTACCTCTCTTTCAAGCAATTTAATGTCAACGCTGCGAAGAGCAAAATAGCACAATTGAATGAGGAGGTGAAAGCATCATCTGTCGGTTCTTGAATATCTCGGCATATGCTGCGCTTAAGGCTGCTCAGGCCGATCTAGCCTTTTCAACCGAGGATGAGAAGAATCTTTCCGAAATCTATGCGCTACTATCCCAGCCCGCTGTCGCTTTGCCGGATCCCAACAAGCAAGACGCAGGCGAACGGTATGACGCAGCAGCATTACTCAAACTCATCTGTAGATGGCCGGAAGCTCATCGTTTCCCTTGTCAGTCGAACTTCGTGCTTTGTATCAGCATCCGCTGATCCTCCTTAGTAATCGATATCGCTCGATCGCTTTCCGCTATATCGCCAGCTCTTGGCGCCATACCCTCGGCTCCCGAAACATTCATAAAAGCATGTGATTGGGATACATCCTGGACTGGGAGCAAAGCGAGAGAAACGAATACGCTACTTGTCCTTCGAGCATTGTCCAATCTTTTCCTCACTGCAAATGGTCGACGGACAATGGGAGGGGGTGATGTCGGAAACCTGTTGACGAGCTTGAGAAAGGGTCGGACGTGGGCGGAATTGGGAGCTAGGAAGGTGCCTCTGGCAACGATCGCGCTCAAGTAGGCCATGTCGATGACGAGCGGGATCGTGCTAACGAGAAGGTAGCTATTCCGTATTGGCAAGCTCGAATCAGTTCCCAGTAGTGCACACATGCGCGTTACTCGAACTTGCCATACATGTGAGTTGCCCTTATCTCGCACATGAAGTTCGTCTGATAGGACTCAGATCCTGGAGAATGAAACATCGGATAGCGAGACGATATATCGCGCATCTGTCGCATTGGGTAATCTGGCCAGTCCGCGGTTGCACTGCTAAGGCTACGCTGACATGCGCCTTAGCTCGTTTCCCCTTCGACATCGGGAAGCCTGCAGGTCGGGCCTGTGCAACGTGGGAAGGAGCTGGTGGAGTCACGAGCATCAGTATTGAAAGAGAAGCGGTTGATGGACCTTTCTGCGGAGATCGCATCATTGGGTACATGATTAGGTACATGACGCAAACCACTTGCATCCAGGGTAGAAGAAGTATGTGCATGGGTGTTCTGGGGTAGAGTTATATGCATGGTATGATCATATAGTGCAGGGTATATAGCGTATCCTATATAGCAGATGCCACTCCGCTATGCTCGAACTCCCGCTGCGACCGCTGCCGCTGCTGAGCGCTCCATCCCTGTAGTCCGGGCTTTCTCCGCAGCATCTGTGAGGGAGTCGAGCGGATTAAACTGCTCTGAGGAGTTTTCGTACTAATCTATGGGTCAGCTGAGTCCCAGCTCTGGCCTCATGCTGTGGATAGCATCGGACAGGGGAAATGGGTAGCGAGCTCACCTCCCACATATCAATAGCAACCTGACAGCTTTCCCTGACGACTACAGGCGCATCCGCCTTCGCCGCCCATTCCCTCAAAACCTCCAAAACACAACCTTCCTCCCCGTCAGAAGCGATCCCACCTAGCGCTTCGGCAGCTTCGTGTCGGACCATGTCGTCCTCGTGTGGATCTCGGAGACGGGAGAGAAGGGAGGGGATAGAGTATGGCGAACAGAGTTGACCGAAGATGTAGGCTATTTCGTGGCTGACAAAGTATAAGCTTCAAAGTTCTCCAGCCATCTAAACATGAGGCTATTGTCTGGTCCGTCTGGTCGAGCAACGAGACTTACCGGAAGAGAGCGCTGCTATCTGCAAAGCCATCCGCCAGGCTCTGGACAGCTTCTTTCGACCCGGCACCGTAATCGCGCAATGCGAACATGGCTCGATATCGCTCGAAAAGAGGTCGGAAGGTATCAAGGAGAATGTTGCGAAGAGTAGGTATGGATTCGGCTAAAGCGGTGGAAGTGGATGCAGGTGCTGGATCTATTGTCGGGAAGTTTGGACTAGAACGGGATTGTATGAGCTGTCTCGTCAAATCCGTACCCAAACCAAGCCTCGGGTACGAAACATGGGAGGACTGGCTCACTTTTTCGCCCTCCGTCGACCTTCGTCCGAATGATCCCATTCAATCTTCCCAATAGCGACCTCACAAGTCTCCCTCACTTCCCGACTCTCGTCCCCCAGATACCTCCTCAGAAGCGATAGGCTCGACTCGCTACTCAGCGCACCGAGAGCTTCGGCCGCTTCATGTCGGACCATCGAGCAGTGTCGTCCGTCTGCGTTGACGAGGACTGCTTCGAGTGTGGGGATTGCACGGGGGTTGGAGAGTTGACCGAGGACGTAGGCTAGTTCATGCTTGAGCAATGGGGAGCGGTCGGTCAAGCCTGACGACAGTCAGCGAGAGCTTTTGACAGGGCCAGCTTAACCTTCCATGAAAATAATGAAAATGAAGGCGTAATGAGCGTCTGCCGATCAGCTCATGGACCCACCTTCGGAGATGATGTCGAATACCTCGTCCCCACCAACTGCTTTCAGCATGAATAGTGCTCGGAACCGCTCATGTAGAGGTGTTGAGCCAGACGTGTCCAGCAAAGTCGAGCGGAATGAAGCCAGCTGTCTCAATGTGACTTGTACCGCCATGTCAGTCATCGACGAGAGAGCGCCTAGCAGAAAGTCTGCAACACGGTCGAGACAAAAATCCTCAGCCTTTGACTTTGATACCTAGGGAAAGAACAATGATGACGTGGGATTCTGTTTTCTACCTCCACATAAGCCGGCCATCATGCGGTTTCAATGGCGACATTTCACCTGTCAAGTGCCTAATGCTCCCAACCTTCCGAAAAATGGCTCAAGTCCCTCTCAACCGGCTCCCATTACCATCCGTAACCCTTCAATCATCACTTTCTCGACTCGCTCTAGCTGACCAACCTTCCGCGCAAAGACGATCTACCACTTTCTCCCCTTCAACTTCAGGGATATGGGCTCGAGTACACCCCTTATGGGCTGCTTGGCCACTCCGAATAACCAAAGCGGAAGTGGAGGAGATGGGTGTGGATATGGATAATGGTGGGCAGGTTTCGATGGAGGATGTCTTGAAGCGGTGGGATCCGGTTGAAGAGCAAGGAGAAAAGATGAGGAAGTCTGAGAATGGATTGAAAGTGGTTACGTCGCCTCATCGGTTGAAGCTCGAAGCGTACCTGCTTGGGATCTCAGCCTCGATCCTCGCTGATTCACTGCCGCATCTTAATGTTGGCGATGCGGTCGAGCTGTGCAATGCGGGAGCAAATCAAGCATCAACGAACGGCTCAGCAAGCGAAGCGCGAGGAATGCTCGTCGACATCCTTTCAGGGCGACAGCTTCTCGTCGGCGAGTCCCTAAAAGCGATAACCGACGGTCTTCTCACAAATGGCCATACCTCTTCGTCCGACACCGCAGGACCTAGTAGCTTACCATACGGTCCCTGGTCGACCCGGTATTACGGACATCAATTCGGTTCTTGGGCAGGACAACTAGGCGACGGACGAGCCATCTCCATTCTCGAGACCGACTCGGCTTCTGGTGGTCGACAAGAGATACAGGTGAAAGGTGCTGGTCGGACACCGTTCTCGCGAACTGCGGATGGACTAGCGGTTTTGCGATCGGGAGTGCGGGAGTTTTTGGGATGTGAAGGTATGACGACATTGAATGTTTAAAGATCAAGTCGCTGACCACGGATTCGGTAGCTGTCGCGGCGTTAGGAATACCTACAACCCGATCACTAGCCCTCCTCACCTCCGACAACGTCCCCGTCATCCGTGAAAATGGACCAGAACCCTCCTCTCTCCTTGCCCGAATCGCCCCTTCCTTTATTCGCATAGGCCACTTCGAAGCCCTGAACCCCGGTCAATCATCACGTAACCTCCGACAACTTTTCTTTGGTGGTGGATGGCAGACTGAGCAGGATCGGGATGAAGAGGGACCGTTAAGTGGACAGGGAAATATGGAAGGGTTGAGGGATTTGACGGCTTGGTGTAGAGATGAGATCATGGGGATGAAAGGGAAGACGACGGCGGAGTGGGTTAAGGAGGTGGTGAGGAGGAACGCGGAGATGGTGGCGCAGTGGCAGGTGCGTGACTCCTTCTCTCCTGCCCTTGATATGAGTTGACGAGGCTCTGTTCTCAGGTGTATGGGTATTGCCACGGTGTCCTCAACACCGACAATATCAGCATACTTGGACTGACGATCGATTATGGCCCATATGCTTTCATGGATGTATGGGATGAGGGTCATATCTGCAGTGAGTAGCATGTCTCATTGTGATTTTACATCAAACCCTCCAAGTCGCTACCTTCTTGCGGATCCGTGGGACGTCTACCAAATCAAGCTGATAACGACTTCTGCAGATCATTCTGACCCCTCCGGACTTTACTCCTACCGAAATCAACCATCGCGCGTACTTTTCGCCCTGGATAAGCTCGTAGCAGCCCTAGCACCGTTGATAGGGTACGAGGCGGCTCACTCGACTATCGCCATGTCTGGCTGGTCAGATGGCGCGAGGAAGGAAGACGTCCAGAAGTGGGAAGGGAAAGGGTTGGAGTTGATGGAAGGATGGGATGAGGAGTATTGGCGAGTCGAGCGGGAAGGGGAGCGAGCGGGATGGCTGAAGGTGAGGAAATCTTGCTTCCGTGGGTTCCGGAGCATAGCTGATGGTTGGCTTTAGCGATTCGGCTTGAAGACATATCGAGCGAGTGATGACCGAGATATCATATACGATCTACTTACGCTCCTTCACGCCAACTTAATGGATTTCCATACCACCTTCCGTAAACTCTGCTTCTTCCGACCATCTCGCTCGGACGATTCGACATATTTGCAGGAGTTCGCATCAGATCTGATTTCGGCAAGTAAGACCTCGTTGGAAGCCGATACGAGAGAAACTGCGGTTCGTGGGCTCGTACCTTGGTTGGATGTCTATGCGAAGCGAGCGCAACTTCCTGCTGAAGTGGATGCTTGGACCTCTACGGAGTTGTCTTTAGCAGAGGATGATATCCGGTTGTACGGCGAATGGTCAACCGATGGCGAATGGGAGGGGAAGCGGGAAGCAGCTGTGAAGCGAATCAACCCTCGTTTTGTGCTTCGACAATGGGTCCTTGAGGAGACTATTGCCGAGCTGGAACGGACAGGAGTTGAAGGGATTCAAGAGGGTCGTCGTACATTAGCCAGAATACTGGATGTGAATGAATCCATACTCCGCCCGTAACCCGATACTGACATGTGTAGATGTCGACTCGACCTTTCCGAACATGGGGCGAAGGAGAGAATGAGATATCAAGCGATGAGGCGAGATTATGTGCGCTCGGGAAAAAGGAGATGTTGGGGTTTCAATGTAGTTGTTCTAGTTAGTACCTCGCCCCGAAAGCATCATTATACAGCATCTCATGGTATATCCTCTCGGATGAGAAGGGAAAGCCGTGTAATGCAACCGGATGGGCGATCCGAGGCGGTCCATTACGGGCTGGCAAGAGCCGGGTTTTTGGCCAAAGTGCGAGGTCTGGACGTGTCTGCATCATTCAATCGTGGAGGTAGGATACTCCAAATTGCCTTGCGCAGGCTAAGATGAGGAATAATGGGGAAAAACCAAGTCCTTATATCGAGAGAGAGATAGATGGGAGGAAAAGAATGTCCATGTGTCGTCCAACTACTGCGTCAATACCAAGAGAATGTCCGTTTATGAGATCCCACCCTGAATGTCCGTTTCTGAGAATCCTACCTTCGAGGGACGCGATATCATTCTCGCAAGGGTCTAATCCCTGTTCGCCGCGTCCGCCGCCGCCGCCGCCGCCCCACTCTTCTCGGTTCGTATTGCCTTGCAGCGATGATCTGCTCGGCGTTGGACCTCAACCTAATCGGAGCTCACTTCCTGAAGTCCGTAACGGGATTCGGGTTACCGGACGTGGTGCACTTATCCAATGCAGCCTGATGGAATGAAACGACCAACCCTCGTCAGCGTCAGGTCAGTTCCCATGGAGATGAGCGTTGAGTCTCACAGTTTGTGGGCAAGTACTCGTTCACGACATGAATTGTCCACTGGTCGTGCTGTAGGTACATTGATAACCACCGTAGCGATGAATGCAAGGTCAGGGATGAAGAACACACCTCAAGCAAAAGAAAGAAAGGATTCCCTACTACGTACTAGCAAGTGGTGTACATTATTGTACCAGAGTACCCTGAAGAGTACGTATAAGGAGTATCTGACATTTTCACCCCAATGACACTGCTAGGACACGAGTCTACGATGCGAAAAAGAAAAGGGACGAAGTTAGAGTTGGTGCATGATTCTCCATCCAACGGGAAAATCACAACTCACAGGAACATGCTCCACCCGGGGATGCGAAAGATCTTGTAGCCATGTGTTTCGGTCTCACTCGGTACATAAACCGGGTTCGCCATCATCATCGTCGTCACAGCCGAGATCAAGAGGAGGAAAGCGCTTGGGAATTGCATAGTCGTTCCGAAAGCTGGGAATTGAATTGAAAGAGCTCAATACTCGTTGCAGTACTTGGCAATACATATCCGCCGAACAGGTACGTCCGTGCTTGTCAAGTGAATTAAGCGCTGACCTCGCTCTCGCTTCACACAGACTTCGACCGGCAATGGCACGAAGTCACACCTAGGCAATACGCTCACGCAGCGTCAAAAGTCCTCGAGACTGCACGGAGAGAGCTCGACATCACCAACAGACATGTCGTAGTTGCGACCGATGAGACTGATCAAGCTTGGCGGTAGGTTTGAGTCCCGACTCCACCCTTGACGAGCAAGATATGAACGATCTGACCTGTGATGGGGATCAACTACTACCTTACGGGTTTCATGTCGTCGATCACGCTCCGCGCTCGAAATGCTGAGGTACTCGGGCCTTGGCGAGCAGCAAGGTTGAAACCTTCAAGCCCTGAATGAATGTCACGCGCGATACAGATGGCCGATCATCATCGATTGAGCGATCCTGTCGGGTGGCATGGCATTCCTCGGACCAGCCCCAAGTACCTGTCAGTCTATAATATTAGCATCGAAGCTGATCCCGGGTTTCAGTGAGTATACTCGCTTATCGACGGACAATCGAATGGAATGGAGGTGTTGGAGATTTCAATCCGTATCCGTATCAATCATGAGGTTCCGGATGAGTGGGAATGGCATTGGCTCGAAATGAATGATAATGTCACACATCTGAGGTCTCGGTGAAGTCCGTCACTTTGGGCATGAGAGACATGATCGTCGTCGATCCGTTGGGAGGCAGGCGTGCACAGAACGCCACTGCACGCGTCATTGGCGAAGAAAGGTGGGGCCCAAATCCTGCTGATCAGCCCTGCATGGCCACCGACAGAGACGCTTCGGAATCTGCTCCTTGCCTTGATCGGCTTGCTCATTACGCGCTCATGCTCAGTCCACTTTCTCATTTGGTCAGTCTGACACGGTGACGGGAAAAATCATGCCTGATGAGGTGACAGTATGTACACGAGAAATATGAGATCCTGTCGACACCTGAACAATCCTCGGTAAGATCTCCTCCAGCCCTTCCGATAGAAATAGCTCAGGGGATTATTTCCTGCATCGTGTGCATCGTGTATGGGAAACGTTAGATCCCATTCACACGATCTGATAAGTAATCTCAAAGATTTATGGATCACAGAGGGAGATCATCCAAGTTTTTGTGGCTGCATATTTGAATCTTCATCTTCTGCTTGTTTTGAGTCATGTCCATCTCCCTTTTAATCGCCCCACAAGAGCAACGAGGTTCCTTCTAGCTTTTATTTCCGTACCCCTTCTGACCCTTACGTCCAAGAGCCCAGAGCTCAACCTCTAGACCAACAGCAACGAGCTCAGAGTGGCTTCCGTTGCAACGATCTGGGCTTCCATTAGCAGGTAGTCTCCCGATTTTCTTCAGCGATGATGCACAGACTCACGTCCAGCGCCTGCTGAACCTCCAGCTTCCTTCTCGCCTCTCTCAACCAATCCGCCGCCAATTTCCTAGGCCAACCCGTGAGACTGTTCACTTCCCTAGCAGCTCCATCAAGATCTTTCTCCCCTAAACACCATTCCGCTCGAGCGAGTACCGCTCCGACATCGTCGCCCTCGACTGTACCGGGTTTGGGTCGGAACGTGACTTTGGAAAGACCGGCTGAGGCGAGGTGCGAGAGGACGGTCGCTTCGTGTGGGACGGGCACTAAAGAGGCAGAGTGTACACGGGGTGAGACTGAGTTTGTGAACCATGATGAGAGGGATGCGAGGGATTTGACGCCTGTCCGAGCGACTCCAGATTGTTCGAGCTGTCCTAGGGTGGTTTGCGTGACTGAATCAACGGTCGAGCCTTGTATTGAAGCAGTGGAGATGGACTTGAGAACTCGTAGCTCATCGTCGAATGCTACATCGCCAGCGTCTGCTTTGCTCTGTACCGCACGAAGGGCAGACCAGACCTTATGCAGCCGGACGTTATCATCGAGTTGTGTCGAGTTGTCCAGTGTGATCCGCTCCAGGTGTTTCAGCGAAGTGGTAAGACTGTCTAGTTTCGCCAATCGGCCCCCTCGCTCCGTCTCGACTTGCGTCTTGATGGATCTGAGCCATCGTCGCTGGAGCTCAATACCTTGGGAGACTACCTCTTCCCGCAACCTTCAATGATCAGCATTATCCTTCCTATCGTCACATCTCGCTCACCTCTGCTCAATGCCGCCCCTCTGCGTCTCCAGCTCCGAGTCCAGCGCACTCCTCCATTCATCCACCATCTTCTGCCTCTCTCTGTCCCATCCCTCTTTCATACCCTGCTCACCCTTCTGTCTCTCCTCCTCCTTTTCCCTCAGAACCTCCTCGAACTCTTTCGTCTTCTGCCCAACAGTCTTCTCGAGCTTCTCCTTCTCCGCCTTCTTTACGTCTTCCAGTCGTTTGCTTAAGGAAGTCAGGTCGTCCTGCGCCTTGACCAAGATACCAGTCGCATCGACACTGGGCGATGTAGTCGGCGTGGAAAGCGAGGCAGTAAGGGAATCGATCGTCGAAGCGAGTTGCGAGATGATCGGTTCTTCCGCCGCAAACTCCTTCACCTGAGGTACGAGGAGAGGTAAAGTCTGTCGTAACGCCTCGCGGTGCGCCTCAGCGGTATCTTTCGTCGATTTGGGCTCAGGAGCGAGGTAGTATCCTGGAGGCGGTTCGAAACCGAGCGGTAAAGGCGGTCCGGAATATACCTCCTTCCCCTCCATGGATGGTTTCTTGGGAGTGACAGTTTCCGGGCGTAGCTCTCGAGTTCGCAGTGTGTCTGCTAACCCGCGTGACCCGCTTGCGGGAGTAGCGGGTTCAGTCGAAGATGACCTATGCGTGAATCTCTCCGCCAAGTCCTCTACTCTCGCTTCGCCGCGACCGAGCGCCGCCTCACCTCTGCCTAGCGCTCGTTCCGCCTCCCTAACGATTCCCTCGACTCCTTCCGAGAGATTGAAAGGGAGGTTCGATGTCATCTCGGACACCTTATCCCCAACGTCGGAAGCCATCTCTTTCGTCCTGTCCACAGTGTCCTGCGTTGCTTCAACAACCCGATCTCTCAGGGATACCGCCGAAGCCGCCGCCGACTCGGAAGTCCTGCTCGCCGAGCTAGTACTACCCATCACCGCATCTTTAGCCTGCTGCGCCTTTTCCTTCACAGTATCAGTCGCTCTATTCGCCTGCCTCTGAATTTGTCCCGCCGTAGCATCCGCCTTCCTCTCGAGCTGCCCTGCAGCTCTCCTCGTCTCCCCTTCGACCTCCCTCCCAGTCCCAACGACCCTTCTCTGCAAATCCCTAGCCCTCGACTCAATCTTCTCCCTTGTACTCTCTGGCTGCTTTCTCTCAGCCCCAGTGACATACTGCCAGCCCTCCACAGCCTTTTTACTCACCGTACCATAACCGAAACTCTCCCACCCATGTTCGTCTGCAAAATCGGCCACAGATTCGCTGAAAGGGAAGTTTCCCGTGAAGAACTCGCGGTAGGATTCGTAATGCGTCGAGAGGTAACCGGACAGTGGGTAGAACGTGAGGACGCCGAGGGCGGTGTAGATGAGGAAACGGCGAAAAGAGTGACGGGGTTGCCGGGGAGGTGGAGGTGGAGGTTGGGGAGGTAAAGGTGGAATGAAGGAGGTTGTTGGGGGTGGAGGTAGAGGTGAGATGGTTTCAGACGGCAGGGAGGGTGTTGCAAGGGTTGATGTGCCCGGTGTGGTTGGAGGTGCGGTAACGACGACGGGTCGGACGGGAATTGCTCCGGGTGAAGGAGGTGTCGGAGGGAGTCCAGGGCGGGCGGGAGGAACGCTGGAGGAAGGTGTAGCTAGCAACTGCGAGGTTGAGCGTTAGCTTGATACCATCAAAGAGAGCCTGTAGCATACTCGTCTGTGAGGAAGAATGACATGTCGAGCCGCGCGCAGCTGCCTGAGGCGAAGATGTGAGGACATCCTTCCTGGATCGAAGCCAAGGGCGGAACCTTCAGCAGCACCTTCAAGAAAGATTATTTGGCCGGTTGCGGCGTTCACGGATTTTCCTACTCGTATCCCATCAAAAGTTCTACGAGATACTGTAGGAGTTACCAGTAATAAGTTAGGAGTTTCGGAAAGATTTGCTTCCATGAGCGAAATGGGAGCTCCAGCTGTTCCTCACCTCGTCAAAACCCTTGTCATATCCTTGCCTCGTGTTTCCACCATCAGCAATCTGTCCCCATGAAAGCCTTGCTTGGGGACGGACTCTGAGCCATGCGTGTACTGATCTTCACGATGTCCTCAGCATGCTTGTATGAGTTTCTGCACCCGTCCTTGCTGCTATCAAAGGATTATCAGTACAAAGCAACGGATCAACCTGTTTTCAAGCAGAAAGGAGCAAGTTCTTCGACCAAGCAGGACAAACAATCCCGATCTATTTCCTTGATCATCGACGTTGGAAAACAAATACATCGCTCGTATCGCCGAAACATGTCCAGCCTCACCCTATCCGAATCATCGACATTGCTAACCCTCTCGCTGCCGCCTGAGGATACCGACGAGTCCGATACAGATCAACCGGTCAATTTCGATGCCTTCCTCAAGAATGTTGGGATATGCAAGCTGCTGATGGGTTTTGGTCTCCCAATTTGTCTTGGACTGGAAGTTGCCCACCTCGTTGTCACAACTTTGATCAGTGGCGCGGTGTCAGGAGGGCTGGAGAAGGACGTAACGGTGACTAGCTGGGTTATCGACATAGCAGGGATAATCATCCTAGTGAGTTGATCCGTTTCACGCGCGTGACTCTCACAGCTGAGCTTTGGGGATAGATGTACATCTCCGCGCTTTACGTCATCACCCTCTTCCGTCGCATCTCCCCGCCCTCGACAAACATCAACCTCCACCGCCAATTGTGCACCATCCCCGTCCTCTTCCTCTCACTCCTCCTCGTAAGTCACGCCATCCCAACGACAGTCTACATCGTCCTCACCCGTCATTCGCAACCCTCCCTTCGCCCAGCACTAGCCATCGTCAGCCGTTGCCGAACGGCCGCTCTCCTGGCTACCCTTCTCAGCCTTGGAAGCATGCGTCGAGGACCGAGACTCCGACACGAGCCTATGAGACTCGGTACTTCGTTTGGAGTGAACGCGGACCCGGCTGATCAAAAGACGAAGCCGAATGACGAAGGGATTGCGGATGAGAGCTCGGATCTATTGGGCAGGAAGGGGGGCGAGGTCAGTAATGTGTTGGATTATCGGAACTCGGCGATGCTGGCTTTAGTCCTACAGACTTACGTACGTACATCGGGGAGCGTACGGAGCTTATCGGAGCTAGATCTCACCTCTAGCGTGGCGATGGCTGAAGATCCCGAAACTACTTCAGGGCGACCTCCCGCATCTCGAAGAAGTCACTCGCAAAGCCGGTATCCGGCAATCTGTATGGAATGACGGTAAGGAAGGCGGTATCAAGCTTCAGTGCACCGAAAAGCGAAAGGTGACTAGCTGGATCCTGCTCAAGGCACTTTGGCGGGATCGAAGGTGGACCATCTTTATCAGTGAGTTTGATCTAGCCTCCGTCAATGAGCGTAGTTGACTGAACGCAGCATGGTGCATCGAGACGCTTGTCGTCATTTTGAGCTTCCTACCCATGGTCGCTACTCATGAGATCATCGCGTCGTATGAGCGACCGCTTGGTCAAGACTTATCGTATGCATACCTTATGTGTGCGGTTTTGTTCGTAGGTCAGGCATCGAACTGTAAGGCTTCGACTGTTCCGATCCTCGTTGGGCTGATAATCTCCCAGGCCTTCTGTCAGCTTACGCCTGGTAAGCTGCCCGCATATACTCGCTAGATTGACTCTTGCGCAGGGTAAGGGAAACCTACATGCTGCGTACACCCACAGAGATGGGCGTAGCGTCTCTTGTGTGTGCTAGCCAAACATTCGAATAGCTGACATGGCTCAGCTGTTCTCCAAGATTCTCCGCTCCACAGACGCTCAAGCTATGGAAGCACATCAAGTCACCGAGAAGAAAATCGAGGCGGGTAAAGGCCGAAGTCAGGCAAGTCGGCAATATTTGTGGGTGTCAACGTTGATATACTGACACGTCCGGCAGGTGTTGAATCTTCTGATGATCGACTGTTCGCGATTCGGCAGTCTCGCTCCGCACATTTGGAATCTCAGCAACGCTCTGTTCAAATGTGTTTAATCCCTCGAATTTCCGGCTTGTTACTGATTCCATCGTAGTGATCCTCGGTGTGATCTTCATGTACAAGATGCTCGGTGTCAGTGCCTTCATCGGGATGGCATGTATACCGCTAGCGGCACCGTGTACCGTCTATGTTGCGAAGAACATCTACAGTGAGAGTCATTACATTCAAAAATACTGATAATCCACAGATTGCGATAAGATGTGGTCGAGAACCGCCGATGCTCGGATTGGGGCGATCAAAGAGTTCTTGTTGGCTTACAAGGTTATCAAGGCAAGTCAGTCTGACGAGATACAACACAATATGGCTGACCAGGTTATAGCTTAATGCTTGGGAGGGGTATATGCGTGGACGAATTGAACATCTGCGCAGTTTCGAGCTTGTGTCAGTGGTAGCAAGACCGGTGGAGATGCTCATATAGTCATCAGATGGCAGCGTTGGCGATTCACCCTCAGCACCCTCTTCAACATCCTCGCGGACCAGCTTCCAACCCTCGCAATCTTCCTGACCTTTTTCTTCTATACCAAGGTATTCGGAAAGACTTTGACACCCCAGACCGCATTCGTCACCATCACAGTGTGAGTGCTTACTCCATCCTGTCGACAATTCTGACCTTCAGAGCAGATTTGATACAGTCAAAGGTGTGTTCTTAAGCCCAATGTGAACTGACAGCGATCAGGGAGCATGACGTCCATTCCAGTGGTGGTCAATGAGATTTCAGAGTTCACCGTCGCACTTGGCCGGCTCAGTACGTATATGAATCAGCCTGAAATCGAGCCGCCAACATGGGATACGTCCTGTCAGACTATCTCGTTTCAAAAGGCTATGATCGGCTGGCCCAAGGCGGAAAACGCGGGGATGGCAGAGCGGGCGCTCTCATTCTCGTTAACAGACGTCAATTTCGACATCCCGACGGGGCGCTTCACGCTTGTGTGTGGTCCCTTAGGATCTGGGAAAACCCTTTTGGTGAGTCGCAGGGTGTGCTACATGGCTCACCCTCCCAGCTTCGCGCTCTTCTCGGCGAAGCCCAAGTGGAGCAGGGTGCCGTCATCTCGCCGAGATCCGAGCCTACCGCAACTCCACTCTACGGAAACAGCATACATCGAGTCTGGACAGTCGAGTCTTGGCTGGATGATTCGGTTGCCTATGCGCCTCAGCAGAGCTACATTCAACATGGGACCATTCGAGACAACATTCTATTTGGGCAGCCGATGTGGCAGTCGCGGTACAAGGAGGCTTTACGACAAGCTTCCCTGAGATCCGACCTGGAGCTGTGGTTGGACGGTGACCATACGGAAGTTGGCAGAAATGGCGTCAATCTGGTAAGTCATCGTCCGGTGTACTCGCTAACGATCAGAGTGGGGGCCAAAAGGCTCGAATCAACCTTGCTCGATGCGTCTACTCCCGAGCAAAGACAGTGTATATGGACGATATCCTCTCTGCGGTCGACGTGCACACTTCCCAATTCATCTACAAGGAATGCCTCCAAGGCAGTCTATTACGCGATCGTACCGTCGTTCTCGTCACCCACCACGTTGGTCTCTGTCTCCCAGGGGCTGATTTCCTCGTGTCCCTCAAGGACGGACGGGTCGATCAAACATGTCCCGCAAACCAAGCCGAGATAAGCGGATTGATCACCGCCGAACCCACGGTCGACGATAAGCCCCAAGAACCACCCATGTCGGCTATGACGGCCAAGTTATCTGAAGTACCAGATGAGGACACCCGACTCTCTCGCCACGTATACGCAGCCGAACAGTCGTCGACCGGACGAGTCGCGACCAACCATTATATGCTGGTCTTCTCCGCAGCTGGTGGTATGGTCTACTGGCTTGTGCTGGGGCTAGTCTTCGGTTCCGCAGGAGCCTTTGGCGTGGGCCGGCCCATATGGCTCAAGCAATGGCTGATCGACCCCGACCCGGCCGACCTGAACTACAATCTAGTGGTATTCGCTCTCGTCTCCACTGGTGGTGTTATAGCCGGAGCTTTCCAATGGGTTTGGCTCTATGGAATCCGAGATGTCGGATTCTACAACTCCGGATGCAGGAAGATTCATTCAATGTTGCTTGATCGAGTCTGTGCCGCTCCGTTGATGTTCTTCGAGACCACTCCGGCTGGACGTATCATGAATCTTTTTGGCCAGGATACGAAACGCATGGACGTCAGTGTCGCTGACGATTTCGGGCGTGAGTGACTCGTTGGAATAGAAAGAGCTGTTGCTGATACCTGATCAGGAACTCTGATAGCAGGTATGTGGCAACATTCATTCATCGACGATACTCTCTGACTGACTCTTGTAGCGCTTAACGTGGGCTCATCCGCTCTAGGAGTCTGCTTTACCGAGCCTGTGACTTTACCCACCGTAAGGACCTTCCCGAAGCTGAGGTTGCATAGCTGCTCCTTGTCGTCTTTGTCGGTTTCGGTGTGCCTCTATGGTGTCTCAGCGGAATGTGGGTGGAGGTGATTTGAGCAGAAGACATGCCTGATGACGCCGTAGCCTTGGTAAACTCCGAGCAGACCTCCGTCGCATCACCTCGGTTGCTGGATCGCCTCTCATCACTTGCTATCACGATACGATCGAAGGCGCTGTGATGATACGAGCGTATGTCCATTTGACTGCCTTGCTGCTTTCTTTGATGAATCGATCAGTTTCGGCCAATATAATCTAATGTTCAACAGTATGTTGACTTTGATAAATCGCGAGCGCCAAGCCAAAGTTGCAGACTGTATCGGTGAGGAACCCAATATTTGGTGGCATCAGCTGCTGATGGGTCATTCAGTCTACAATTGGATGCGGGGCACGATCAAGTCCGTCGCGAGCGTCATCGTAACCCTGGTTGGCCTGTCCCTTGTCGGGAAGGGCATATCGGGAGCTCAGGCTGGGTTGATCCTGTCCTTCGCGCTCGTTGCCTCTCAAGGAAAGTCGAACTATATGGTAGGAGAGAAGTCGCTCGGCTGACTGACATCCAGGACTGTTCAACTTATTCGATGTATACAGGTGATCTATAATCACCTTTGCTTGCTACTGATACGTGTTATAGCAATCTCGAGTTGACCTTTGTGAGCGCCGAGCGTATCCACCATAGTGGGTTTCCATCCAAGATTTTCAGTTCCAGCTGATCGGAACATAGACATGAAGGAGATAGCCTACGAACCGACAGAAGGCGAGAACCCGAAGAAAAACTGGCCAGACCAGGGAGCGATCTCGATCAGGAATCTCTCCGTGCGATATGCCAATGATCTGCCGGATGTCCTGCATAACATCTCGTTTGATATTGAGGTCCGTGGCTACATGTTTTGCTTGATAGCTAACGAGAGTAGCCTGGAATGCGAGTTGGTCTTGTCGGGTCGACTGGGTCTGGCAAGTCTACGCTCGCTCTCACTCTCTTCCGTGCAATGGAGGCACACTCCGGCAGCATCGAGATCGATGGTATAGGTACGTGAACTGGGGGCGCATTCGCTAAGTTGGGAGATATCAGCCGAATCGCGCTTCAAGAGCTACGACGAAGGCTCAATATGGTCGTCCAAGATGCCAGTCTATACTCTGGTACCCTACGGGACGCACTCGATATCACGGGTCTCAAGGATGATGTAGAGGTGTACGAAGCGCTGCGGAGGGTACATTTGCTGCCGGAGAACGCGAGCAAGGAGGAGCTAAAGGATCATCCTTTCGCCAATCTCGATACATTCGTAGCAGTCGGTGAGTCTTGTTTCGGGGAAGACCTAAATGTACTGAGTGTGTGGTGGTAGAGGGAGCCAACTTCAGTCAAGGACAGAGACAACTTCTCTGCTTGGCTAGGGCGCTACTCAAGCAATCGAAGATCCTGGTAATGGATGAGGGTGAGGTATCTTTTCTTATCAAAACACCAATGCTTATCCTTTCAGCAACCTCCTCCGTCGATTTCGAGTGGGTCTCCAGTTCTGCAGCCATCCGAGTAAAACTCACGTATGATCTCGTAGGATGGATGCCAAGATCACTACTACCATCAGAGAATGTTTCGCCGGTACGACTATGCTCGTTATCGTTCACCGACTTGCTACCATCATGCATTAGTAAGTCTTGTCTTCCGCTTGACGTGGCCCTTCTGACCCAGCTGACTCAGTGATCGGGTCTTGGTGCTCGACAATGGTCGAGTGCTGGAGTATGGTGAGACCTCACGATCTCGTATGTTGTTTCGAGGCTGATGAAGAGCAGACCTGCCGCAGGCACTGATGAAGGATACAAGCTCGGCTTTCCATTCGCTCTGCATGGCGCAAGGTCCCGAAGAATACGCAAAGCTGCTTGCGATGGCGCAGAGTTGAGCTGAGGTTTGTGCTGTTGATTTGTAAGATAGATTAGCCGATCTCTAGACTGTAGATGAGCAGCCACCTCGCAGAAGAGAACATAATGACGAATGCATGATGCTTGTAGATGCTTGAAAACTATGATGCCAACTGTAATGCTCGTCACGGTGATGAAATGCTCCATATCATTCCCAACCCCAATAACCCTCCCAATAGCCTGGCAACTTCGTCCCCCTAACCCTTCCAAACTTCCTCCTCGCCACCCAGCGCCAATACCGAATCGTCGATACCATTCCACAAGCCACGAGGAAGATGAGGATGACAGTCCCTGCAAAGTAATTGAACGGCGCTTGGGTACCGTCCGGTTCACGGTGTTTCTTATCGTTCACGTCGCCATTCCTCGGTGCTCGGACGTTCATGGACAGTAGACCTAAATAATATCAGCTGGGACACCAGACTATACGAGTGTAGGATTAACCAATGATGACCTGCATGGGTAGGACGGAGATCGTCACGGTCGACAATGCTAAGATGGCTTGGTCTGTTCGGCCTCTTGCGAAGGAAAAGGACACGCTGAGATGGGAGAGGTAGGCGGGTTGACAATGTGAGAGGATGTATTCGTAGTGATATAAGCTTGTCTGAAGCAACAGGACATGATCTACTCTCCTAATCAGTTTGCTTTTGTCGATGAGCTATCCTTCTCACCCTCAACATCGCCGATGTACGCCTCGACACCGCCCCCAATCTCGGCCCCACGTTTCCGTAATCGCCCAATGACCTGACTCTTCGCCCCAAGTAGCCTCGACAAACCAGTGACGAGCCGTTTCATATCGGTCATCCGTTTGAGCATGACACTCCGATCAAACACCTGTTCAGGTTGAGCCTCATGTTTCCGTTTGACCGCGGAGCTGGTAGGCAGATAGAACAGCCGGAAGTAGACCAAGGCTATCGGTAAGTGGGGTAAATGCGCTTTTATCCTTTTTCTCCAGCTAAGCCTAGGAAATCGAATTGGTAGAAGAGCACAGCTCTTGACAGGCTTTTCGTCGAGGATCATCTTTTCGCTCAGTTGCAAGCCATCTTCGGGATCGATCATGCTCGATACAGGCGAAGGGTTGGAAAGAGGAGAGGGGGTGGACCGAGTATCGGTTGACGGATCGATACTGAGGGAATCGATCTCGTCGCATTCGGTATCAATATACCGGATGAGCGGGAAAAAGGCGTCGACTATTGAATCGAGGAGTCCATGTGCGATCCAATCGGAAGTCTGGTCTTCGCTGGCGAGGGAGAGGATACGATCGAGGACGCGTTTGGTGTGCTTCGAGATGTCCTCGAGATGAAACTACGATAATCAATACGATTTCCAGTTCGGAAGTGATCGACTCACGCTAACGATCCCGTCCTCGAAGACGACAAGGTAAACATTCACACCACCAACACCGACCCCCTCCAAACCCTCCTTCCCCGGGTTATTCTCAACGATCTCGACCTTTTCTCTACCCTTATGTACATTCTTTCCCATAGCTCTCCCCATCCCCCAGCTCCGCCTCGTCTTCTCCACGTTGTGCGTATCCGCCTTCAGCTCAGGACTACGTACGGTGGTTCCGACAACTGCTGTGGCGGAACTATTGGCTGACCCAGGGGTGTATTTGAAGTAACCCTCGTCGAGCGCACGGATGACCACGAAGTAGTAGCCTAGTTTGTCGAAGGTATCGAGCTTTTCTCGGGGATCTTGATGGAGTACATCTTCGAGAGTGAGCGGATGGAGGCTCAACAGCTGCTCTCAATCAGCGCCAATATCCAGGATGATCGATGACTCCCGCTCACCTCGCCTAGGTCTCGTAGATCTTCCCACGTGGGACAAGATACATCCAACCACCAACAACCCTTCTCCTTCCCTTGGCCCTTCACATCCTCTTTCATAGGCGTTCCCACCCTCGAGGGCAATGGAAACTCCCCGCTTCGTATGACACCGAGGTTCGGCGACGACCCATAAGAATTGGTAACACCCAATAAATCGGACACGCTCTTCGGCCGCACCGGTACTTCCCGTAGTGTTTGCAGGCGAGACCTGGTAGGTCGGTGAGCGATAGGTGGAGGGGCAAACGATGCTGATCCTCGAGGCATCTTCGGCCGGGGTCGAGGGATGTCAGGTGTCTCTGGAAGTGTCTCGGGAAGCATCCCCGATGCTGTACGAAGTCTCTTGATATGCTCGATGACAATAGGTAGGGAGTTAGTGGTAACCAGCCGTTCTGGTGGCTGTTCCCGTTCATCCTGTGAGGAGACCGATCCTCTCGATTTGGTTGAGGTCTCCTTACTCGGAGGGAGAAGGAGTACAAACTCCCTCTTCCTCGGCAGGTACTGTCTCTTTGGCCCATTCACCACCGTCTCAGCCGTACTCGTTCTCGTCAGCCTTCTAGATCTCCTCTCCAAATGCGAACCAGAAATCGTACTGCCCGAACTCCCGCTCCCTCTTCTAACCCCGATAACCGTACCAAACCTCTCGAAAACCGCCATAGCCCGATCAAGTCCGCCTGTACTGCTCGAACTGGTACTCGAACTCCCACTGAAGGTAATCGCATCATCATCTATAGGGAAAGGGCGGTGAGTCGGATCCGTAGCAGAACCGCGATAAACTCCATCATCGGTATAAAACCCATGATTGCTCGGTCCTGCCGTAAGTGGGACCGCAACAGGAGCATTTTCAGGCACTTGCTGGCGCTTTCGACGACGCAGTTTCTGTGGAGTGAGGAGTTCTGCGAATTGCGGTTGGGGAGAAAGATGGTCGGCGGCAATCACAGGAGGGGGACGAGATGAAGATGTCGTGGCTGATCGGTGGATTGGCACAGTCGGAGAGGCGGGAGAGTGAGGTGAGGGGGAGGTGGTCGGGGATGGAGGATAATGAATCGACATGGCGAGTCACGGGATGAAGACGAGGTCGAGAATGACGATAGGACCGCCAAAGCAAGGGTGGTCGACCATGGATGGCAAGATGCCAGTCGGGCGTGTTCGATGAGTCTCCTATCAATAACGAGGTGGTTGCGCTTCTTTGATCGATTATGGCTCCTCTTCGCCAAGTTTTCTACATTACATCGATATGTTGAACGATTGATGGACGAATTTGGCGGGCATTAGCAGAATAAGGGAATCAAAATAGCGCAACACCCTGTGCCTGAAAACAAAGGAGGCAACACGTTCTTGAGAGAGTTTTGATTAATTTGGTGGCAAAAGGCTTAGTCGTGGCGTCCGGTTCAAGATATCCTGATATGCTCATGCTAGATATGGCGTCAGCCGTTAAGCTAAGAGCCCCATCTCCTTCTCCACGCTCGCTCGCATTTTCCTCCAATCCTCATCTCGGAACTTGACCCTCTCACAAGCCCGCATGAACGTCTCCGGCAGTAACAAGCTATCTTGCGGAAGGTCTCTCAGGTAGGCTATTATGCGATCTCGTGATCGCGGGAGGGAGAGGAGACGATCGCGAGAAAGGCTGATGATGGTCAACGATGCGACAAGGAGGAAACGCGCTCCTGGACGAGGGTACCATCAGCCAAGCTAGATGACCTAGAGGAATCGTACCTTCGGAGACTACCGCGTCGATGATTCGGAGTGCCGTTGGCCAAGGTAAGGAACGGATGAACAGTCTCGTATACCATCCTTCCAGGAAGTCAATTGCTACACCTCATCAATCTGGTGAAAGCCTTTCCAGGAGGATGACTAACGATGCAGTCCGATCTCCTTGAACAAACTTGCCAACTCCTTCTCACTCCCACTTAAAACACCCTGGAATACAGCAGAATCTACCAACATCCCCGTCCTCTCCTTCGCCCAGTAGTCGTTCAGAACACCATTAACCAAGCCCGACAAGAGCCAGAAAGCGTCTTCGGCTGCACAGTGGACGAGAAGCGTCCCCGCTACTCGTGCCATCGGTGGAGTATATCCGGAAGGAGCGAAGTTTGAGTATGCTCGGAGGAGGTTGCGGAGGTCTGCTCGGCCGGGAGAAGAGGATTCGGCGAATATACTATGGTCGGACCAAGCTCTGTTCTTTGTTAGTCTCGCTCAGATTCCAAGACGAACAACCTACGTGGCGACATCCGCGCCAATCCTCACATCAGAAGCCCCCTTGTCATGGGTAAGGAGCTCGTTGAACAGTCCAGGAACCCTCGCCGACATCGAAGGAGCCATGAACCAAGCCCAGACCTTCCCTCGTAGAGAGCTGGGGATGCCAGCTTCCAGTACTAGCTTGCGGACTTTCTTAGGCGGTCCGCCACTCGGCACGGGGTTCGCCAAGATCGCAAGCTGTCCCATCTTGAGTGTGGTTCATTCAATTCTAGGCCCGACGTACCCATTTCTGCTCCGATACACGATGATCACCAGGAGCATTCCGACTCTGGAAGCTCTCAGGTGTAGGCGACTTCTCCTTGAGGAAACCCCATTCATCCGTCTCCGGTAAAGGAGCCCGCAAGCTCCCACTCGAAGACCCGCTAGCTATGGTTGTCCGTTGGTCAACAGGCGTTTCCAGAGTCGGCTTTACAATCTCGAAATCCATGCCGTCCGCTTGAACTGTCTCCTCGAAATCTCGATGACTGACTGGATTCGGCAACACTCGAGAGACTTTTCGCGGGGCCTTGGATCCTTTGCTGGAGAAGGAGAATGAGGACGATCGAGCGGATGCAATAGGAAGTGATGAGTTGGAGTCGTTGAAATGCGTTGTAGAAGCGGACGGCGTTCGCTGAGTCATCGAGGCTGCAGTGGACGTTCGGGACAGGATAGATGCGGCGGGTGAATCAGGAGTCGATGGTCCGGGTTTGGAGAAGAAGGATCGCTTCGCCGATTGTGGTGTGACGACTGCGGGGACTGGTGGTACGGCTGTGGTATCGACGGCGAGAGGCGGTGTATTTTCCTTCTGACTCCTACCGAAAGATTTCGCTACGGTCGCGGAAAAACTGCGCGACCGTGTACGCGCGGGGAAGAAGCCAGGTTTCGGGACAGGAGCGACTGAAGGCGTATACGGTATTTGAGGTATTGGTTCGGGTGAAGTCACACCCCTCACAGGGACAGGAGGGAAGCGAGACGATGATAGGCGTTTCGTGTGGATGTCATCCGGCATAGGTGGGTCCAGGGGTGTTGGCGTTTTCGCACGTCTGGCTTCAGGGGTGGTCCGACCCATTGCTGAGGGAAGACCCAGACCGATGTTTGGGCTCGACGCTCCGGATCCGCCAATCAGGAAAGTTATAGGGACCGGGCCTTTCGCAGCGTTCAGATCCGCCTCCATCCTTCCCACAAGCGTAAGGCCTCGCGGTCGCTTCCCCTCTGGCGTCTGACGATGTGCTTCCACCGCTTGCTGAGTCGCTGCTATGGAGTGCGGAGATGCTGGTGAGCCGGGCGGCCATACTGTGGAGGGACTGTTAGGAGTGAGGCTGAGAGAGTGTGGGGGCGGAAACGGGGGAACGAAAGAAGGAGATGACGGCGGTTCGATGGCTGTCTTTTGGTCGTTGTCATCAAGCGGTAGAGGGGAAGCAAGTAGGCCATCGTGTATGATGGGAGGTGACGGGGCGGTGAATGTGACCTCATTAGGAGGATGAGGCGTTACGATCAACGTGGAGCTGTCACTTTCTTGCTGGTGCTCGATAGTGGTCTGCTCGATATGATAGCTGTCTTCATGGCTCCACTGAGATACGTCGCCTGCCTCGATGTTATCCTTGCCAGCGGAAACAGGCTGCTTTGAACTTTCAGATTTGGAGGAAATCGCTTCGAGCTCCGATGAAAGGGGTTCCTCCGTGTCATTTACCACTCGAAGAGCAGGCATCGGTGTGGATGTCACTGTCTCAGGGGTGTCGTCAGGTCGCTGTCGTTCTCGCTGAATCCTCAGCCTCAATCCTGTTGCAACGGAACGACCAGTAAGACCAGCATACGTGGAAACGGGCTCGGCGTTACTAGGGGTTTTAGGTAACTCGAACTGACGGAAAATCTTTCTGGGGGAGTCTCCCGACTGGTCCAGCTCGAGCTGCAGTCCGTCCGAAGACGAGGTCGCTCTGTCGTCTCCACCTCGGTTTTGTAGTACCACCCGAGCGGCATTGACAGCGACGACCCCGTTGGACGAGATTGAACTCCGGTCCGTCTGCATCGAACTTCGGTTATCAGCTTTCGCTCTTCGCTCAGCAGCAGCGTATATGCCTGGACGGCCATACGTCCCATAGAAGTCGAAACCGTCGCCGGCATCGGAGCCTAGGTCGATGAACTCGTTGTGAGGAGGGTAGGGATGTGGGTTCACGATCGGCGACGAAGGGGTCGAATGTGGTTCGGAAGGTGTGACTAGGGAAATGTTCGCCGGAGACATGTCATCTACACATGTCAGCTGAGCTTCGTGAGCCAAAGACTATACGGACCTCTCAGCTCCTCCATACCATCATCAAGCGAGTCGTGTCCTTCTTCACTCGTCTCATCCCCCATCATGAAGCCGCCTATCCCGTCGTATGCCTCGCTAATTGTCGCCGAGGCCATGGAATCTCGCTTCATGGGCTCCTGTTGTGGTTGCGTCTGCTGCTGAGGGAAATACCGCTGACCTTCCTTCTCAATGCCTGGGCTTTGCTGAGGTGATTCGAGCTCGAATGGTCCGGATATCCTTTTCAGGTCCAGAGGTCCCGGGAACGCGGTAGGCTCATCGGGAAGAGTCATCGATTGTGTCGTCGGCGGAGAAGGAGCTGTGAGGACGGTCCGAGGTAGTGCATTTTTGACATGGACATCCTGCGATGATCGCCCACTCGTACTGGCCATCGAAACGAACCGCGCATCTCCCTTCCTTACCCATCCAATGACTCCCTCGCAAGAAGCCAGAACGACATCGCCAAGATCCCGAAGCAACACCACCTCGTCTCCAGCGATGTACATCAGCTGATCCGGTGTTTCCGCAACACAATCCGTCAACCTACATTCCACATCAGCGACATCAATCTCGATCTTGACGCGACATACGCGACTCCTCTACCCAATCCACCTCTCGCAGCAAATGCCGCGAGGTCACGCAGCTCCCTCGGATCGATATATCGCATTTCCATCTTGCCGAATTCAGGATTGGCGAAAACGTGAGTGACAATGAAGTGGAATGGAAGGGGCAGGAAAAATCAGTAGTCTTCTTCCGACGCGTCTTTACGACTCCTTTGCGGCTTTCAACTTTATCTTGGTATCCCCTTTCGAACAGCGAAAGTTCCAGCGAGGACAATGGCGATTACCGAGGCATCACTGGTGACCGAATCGAATGGACTCGGATACTCTGGTGGACCGGCAGATGGGTTGGCGTTACCGAAACCATCAGGACTGAAGGGAGAGGATGGACTAGAGATAAGGATTGAGTTTGGGTGAGTCTACCTAGCCAGACCTCGTGAAGATCCGGCATTGACACTCGTAGCGGTGGTCTTCATCTCCTCTTCTCCGCAAACCCCAGACATACCATCCACATCCCCCGCTCTATACCCGATAACATACCGACTAAACCCACAGATATGCGATACCTCATCAAATGGCTCAAACGGAATCTTCTCAGCGAGCGAGAGGAGATGTTCGGGGCTGGTGATGGAGTGTAAGTACACGCTTTTCAGACAAGCCGAGGAGCTGACAAGACAAGACGACCGGGGATATTGGTACTGATCAATGATGCGGATTGGGAGCTTGAAGGGGAGTTGGAGTATGAGCTGAAGGATCGGGATGAGATAGTCTTCATCTCAACTTTGCATGGAGGATAGTCCTCATCAAAAGGACGTCCGGGCGCGGCGCGGTCAATGCACGATCATCCCTGTCCGGCCCAAACAATCGATGACGCGCATCCGGAAGAGGACCTCCCACGGCAAGTCAGACTTAGTACCAACTCCTTTGTCGAGGAGCGAGGAGTCAGCAGAAACCATGAAGGCCAGGCCATGGAACTGATACGCTACTTTGCAGTTTCCGAGATGAGGCGAGACTGACTATCAAAGCGGAGCAGACAATCAAAGGGTTCTCTCTCTTTTGACAGGGATGACTTCGAGTCCCGTTTCATGCTACAGCGCTTATAGTCTAGAACATCTCCCAACTCCCGTCCGTTTCTCCTACTTGACCCATTCTTACTTCCCAAAACATGTTCTCCTCAACTCGTTCGAATGGCACTCCTTACCTCCACATCTCTCTAGACACGGAGATTACTCGAGGTCGGCTGCCCTCTGAAGTCGTGAGATTTGATTTTGTCGCCACCAAGACGGATAATAATGATACGACGCAAGACAGACAACCTTACGACGATCTCGCAGAAAAATCTGGATGGCCACATGCAAGCGAGAGTCTTTAACCGCAGGAAATGGTCGAATGCTTCGGACGCAGCCAAGCTTAGCTGTGCGGTAGCTGCGGCTGAGGCGGCTCTAGAATCCTCAACTCTCAAACCTGGTGACGTTCGTATTCAGCGTCTGAGTAAGACGTACCACGGCCAATGGCTTAACAAACCATTACGACAGGAGCAGTTTTCGATGGATGGGTCCGGCGGGCCAGTCTCATCACCCATTTGGTGGTGGAGGCCGTATCCGACTGGCTTGACAGCCTCGGAGTACAAGCGATTCCGGAAGACATATAGCAAGCCGCTCCCGTCCATGAGATCCACAAGTTCTACTGCTGAAAGCAGGATCTCCTCAAACCGATGGCTTCCGACTCGCTGTTCGAAGAGAGACACACACTCCCCGGTAGGGAAGCGATATTACCAAGGAGCGCCTATTGGAGACCCGCCCTCTATCCCGGAGAGTGCAATTACTCCTGGGCTCGTTCCGATCTCATTCCCCTCAATCTCCTAAGGTATGACGGCGATTGCAAACGATGTTGGGGCTCCTTTACATGTTGTTAAACTTCTGGCTTGAGAAGATGTCATGCGATTACAATTGATATTCTTCAGGGTTGAATGCAGTTCGAAAGTCCAAATTTCCTTTGATGGAAAGCTCGCTTCTCATCCCAGTTACCATCGGCGAATCCTTGGCCTGGCGATGTGTGCCAAAGGATGTTTGTGACGAGCCGGAGCTACAAACGGGCTACTCCGCATATCTGGTCGGGCATTCGCCACTAATCGCTTTCATCTTCCAGCTACTCAAATCCATCCTCTTCATCATCACACCATGTCTCCCTCAGATCACAGCAACCGAAATCCGGTATCCGCCCCGTCGGCGGTTCGTCTCGTGGTACGTACACGGCCAGTCAGAAGTACTGCTTCACTTGCAGAACGCATCGCTTCCCTCATAACCCGCCTCGGAATGACATCGAGGACGACATAATCGACGTGCACAGTTCACAAAGAGTCGTTTGCGCGAAGTCTTGCTCTCTCTCCCCTCGGAGCGAACTCCCCGACGCAGAAAGTGGGATGATTTCATGGTTCTCAGGGAACAAGAAGGATCCGCTGATAACGACCATCGAATCAGCGATACAAGAGATCTGATCGAGACATCCTGAATCTTCATTACCACCAGGTCAAGTCCTCATCTTGAACACATCCAGGGGGCCTTGAACTTCTGACCACCCGCCGGTTCGGGCATTACCTCCTCTTGGGAGACTCGGGAAAACCAGATGGCGACGGCCGTTTGGGTGATCACTGCTGAACATCTACTTAAACCTGGACAACATTTGCGCACACGTGAAACCGCGGAAGGAGTCCTCCCGGGAAACCAATGGAGGGAGTCATACAAGGCGATCGAACTAAGGCTTCACGGCTACGTCTCCAAGCAGCGATGCGGGGGATAAGATGACGATCCCGCCGCCGTCCGACGGAAAGGCGATGTTCGTAAGAAATATACTGGAGGAGCGGTGCAGACAATCGTCGAATAGCTTTTCGTATCATCGCTTGTTATAGCTACCGTAATGATTTGTGAATAAACTGCTTTTCTGCCTAATATGATCAGCGGTTTACGGATCGACAGGCTGAGCTTGAGCGTACTCATGATAGCAGACCACTTTTCAGGTGCCGAGTAGTCCACTATCGTGATTCTTCCTGCCGCCATGGCTTACTTCCACAAACTACATCCCGCCTCGTCAAGCACCTTCTTCAGCGCTTTCGGTCGAGTATTGGGTACAAGCGCGAGAGCGGTCGGGATATTCTCCCTAAACCGATGTCATTAGATATCGTAGTCCACGCTAGTGCAGCTAGAATAGCTTCTTCTCGTTTAGATGTACGATGGCTGATGACGGACTTACGGTTGTTCGATCCAAAGATGATAAGGGATCTTCGGGGAGAGCTCGTCCAGTTTCGCTGTCAGACTGCGAAGGGCCTTTTCATCCGGAACCTAAGCTTCGATCAGGGCTATTCGGATCGTCGTCGTCGCCCTGGCCAGTATATCGGCGTTCACCGATATCCACACAAGCGATAGGCTCACCTCAAGTACAACCTTTCTCATTTCTTCCCAATCTTTCAAATAGCTCTTCACATCAGGATGTTCGGAGTTGAGGTGAAGTACGGCGGTCGCGGCGTGAGCAGACTGAGCTAGCATAGGTCCGATCCGCCATTTGTGTTTCTACTTCCCGCTTGATCAGCAGTGTACGTTAAATGGTGTGTAATCATACTCACTGTCATAAGGTCAAGTCGAAGAATGATTTGCATGGTAAGCTTTCTTGGACCATTTAGATTTGGTGATCCGACCGGTCTCTCATTCGCTGTCATGTCGACCCGACCCTTTATGATGTATCAGCTATATTTTCTTGGGGTACCTGGTAAACCTTGCTCACTACAACCGGCCTAGACGAAGTTCCCGAGATGTGCTCTCGACCTCTTGAAGTGTCTGCTGTCTGTGTTTTCAAGGCACGAGTTGATTGACAAGCCCTTGATGATAGTTTTGATGGACCGGCGACTTTGAACGTACACGACAGCATACGGGAGGGGGTTCAGGACTACTGCTCAAAATTGCAAAATCCTACAGGATGTTTCAGATGCTTGGTATGTCACGTGAGTGATCAATCCATGAGCGTCAGGCTTGTCCTGCTTCTTCGGTTGCATTGCCTCCTCCTGTGATACATCCCCAATCACATACATCCTCCTGTCTCGGATATCTCTTACCAATCTCAAGAGCGTTCTTGCGATATCGCCTGGGATCAGCGCGATGTCGAGCGATAAGGAACAATTGCACTCCATGGGCTTCGACCCTGCCAGGATCGATTGTGAGTAGAAGCTGGAGTTATCTTTCTGTTTGGCATGCCCCGCGGAAAAACCGCGCTCAAGGAACTAAAGGCTGATCATAGTACTCCAGGGGCGCTCAAAGCAACCAAGAAAGCCGGTCTCCAAGTGCGTCCCTGCACCATCTTCTCATACAGCCTCGTTCTAACGAGTTGGTCAGCCAGCTATGGATCACCTCCTGGCCAACTCCGACAACCCCATCCCAGATCCATCGACCCAGTCATCCGCCGAGGCAGCTGGGGATGATGTTGATGAGGATGATCAAGATGCAGTGACGGCGCATATCAAGAAGATGGGGACTGCTTCTGAGGCCGATCTTGTTCCACAGGTCAATCATCCTCGCCTTAGATCGATGGAAGGATCGATGGAAGGATTCCTGCTGATGGCAACAGTCGATTAAATGCAGCGAGTGTGGCAAGGTCTTCCGGAGTCAGGCCACGGCGAGCTTCCATGCCGGGAGATCGGGACATCAGGAGTTTGAGGAATCTACCGAGGAGGTCAGTCTAAACAGAAGTTCTCCAAGAGCTGAGCTGATATACATGGGATAGATCAAACCGTTGACGGAGGAAGAGAAGAAGACGAAGCTTCAGGAATTGCGGGAGAAGCTGGCTGAGAAGAGGGCTGTGCAGAGTAAGGAAGAGGTCAAGGCGAACAAAGCCAATGAGGTGGGTCCGCATGACACCACTGGACACGCGTTAAATGAGTAGGCATTGAGACGGAAGGCTGGACAAGTGAGCACAACCATTGGTACATCGCCAGTAGCGACTGACTGGATCATCAGGATACGGGCAAGATCAAGGAGGATTTGCAATTGAAGGAGGCACTGAAAGAAGCGGATCGGAAGAAGAAAGGTGTGTACGATTAGGAGACTGTGCGATGCAGCTTATCCTTCTCAGATAAGCTCGAAGACCTGAAAGCGAAGGCGGCAATCAAGGCGCAGATTGAGGTATGCTTTGATGCCCTATTGGTCGTCTCCATGCTGATTCTTCGCAGGCAGATAAGCGGGAACGAGCAGAGAAGGTGGCTAGCGATAAGGCATCGCGGGAAGGAGGATCATCAACAACAACGACGTCGGCCGAACCCGTCGCCCCTGCAAAGCCAGCTATCGCTGTGAAGAGTTCAGAAGCGCCTGAGACTCGGTTACAAGTAAGCATCCTGGCAATGAACCAGGAGCGCAGGTAAATTCTGCATTTAGGTCCGGTTAAGCATCGGTGGACCGGCGATAACCAAAACATTCCCCAGCGAGAGCAGTAAGTTGCCTCACATACAAGCCTTGACCTGATGCGTCATACAGCACTGATAGATGTCGCCGAATGGGTGGCATCTGAGAACCTGGCATATGATGTCTCTAGCGTTACCTTCGCCTCCACGTTCCCTCGGTTCGCTTCATTTATCCTCCGACACAAGTAGTATGAGCTGATATGGTATAGGAAAACTTACTCGAGAGCAGAAATGAGGAGAACATTGAAAGATAACGGCCTGACCCCGTCGGCGGTGCTCATGGCGAGCTGAGACGGTCTGCAGATAGGTTTATGATCCGGTACAGAGGCGAGTCATGGGGCGTGTACATAGCATGGCATATCATCTGCTCCCCCTAAGGTTTGATTTTAGCACATCGGATGGGTCGTCCTGTCTACAAAAATAGCGGAACAAACCTGAAACACCTCCCAGATCGCCCTGAAACGGCGTTCCTGATTTATCACTCAACAACCTTCGTTAATCGTCGTGAAGCTGGACGGCGGCGTCTTCTTCTCCTATCCAGCCATCTCTTGAAGAGCTGCTACGTCGTTCGCTCAATGTGAACGTAGGACCTGCATGTGTGAGGAAGGAGACGATGAAACAGGTCCTTAAGAGGGGGATGTAGCTCGTTGACCCAAAGGAGCTGAACTGACGTCGGTTACCCCTGTTGACCAAACTTCTACATATCCCGCCGAAGAGACATGCTTCGTCGACGCAATCCCTCTGCCTTCTCACAACAGATACCATTCAAAGTGGTCTATCGTATCGCTGATCATGGTAACGAGTCTCAAGCACAAACGATCCGGCGCTCATCTCGGTTCACTACCCTTCCCTACTTCGTCCTCTTCTGTGATCTGCAAGACTTCCGATGAGGTGAGGTGGAGTGGTGAATCACTTGGACCGAGAGATGGGTATTCTGGCTTGGTGTGTTCTCCTCCAACCACGAAACGTCAAAATATGTACTCCGACTGAGATCCAACAGTTTACTTCAGGTCTTCTAGGTCCGCCTATACCTTCCCGGAGTACCTCGACCCTACCATCTCCATCAACCAAAAGCGACGACACGACATTCTCTCTCAGCTCAACCCCTCAAAAGCCATCGCCCGCGAAGACTTCCTCTCACCGCCGCCGCTCGTCTATTCTCCCCACTTCTCCCTCCCCCAAAACCGACAGCGTCGAACAAGCCCTACACAACCTCAAGCTCTCAAGTCTCGCTATACACCGTCGATCCGGCTATACAATCCCCGAGTCTCGTTGGTCCTCCTCATCCGAAGAGAGCGCCATGTCCTCAAAGACCAGGAAATCAAGCGAGTCGACCCGTTCTCGAGCGGCTTCAATGCGGAGTAAGCGGAGTATCAAGTCACGTAAGAGCGAGGAGAGTGATAGGATGGCGATGGAGGTTGATGAGGTGGTACCGCCTGTTCCACCACCTGTACCGCTTACTCCGGGTAGAAGTAGGCGAATGATAGATGGGTTGGTGAAGAGGTTGGGGTTGACACCGAAGAAGAACCGTCAAGGGTAAGTGGAGTGGGCAAAAACTGGCCTGTATTGAAATGTATAGTCCTCCACCAACGCCCGCGCCTTCGAAACCGTTACCTGCACTACCGCTTCCCCTTCCAGCCGAGAAGTCCCTCCCTAAGAAAAGTTCCCTATCAACACTTCGCTCGGTACTTGGCAAAAAGACCTCGAGCAGTACTCTCCGCTCAGTTCGATCCACCGCTCATCTCGCACTATCATCCGACTCACAAGCACCTCCTCTCCCTTTACCCCTCCCTCAAGCGAATTGGCGAGACATGAATCTCTCTTCCCCCAAGTTCCGAGAAGACCAGGTCGATGGCTGTCTCCCGCCCATGACACCTAGTCGTAATCGCTTACCCAAGAGTTCGATCGGTCAACCCCATCTTCAGCCAAGTACAAGTCCTAGCGCCTTTCTCGAGACGCCTCATCGTCGAGCACCGAGCACTCCAAAAAAAGATGACTCGCCGCCGCCGATACCTGGAACCGACTGGGCGTATCCACTGCCTGTTCCGGATCTTATTCAAACTCCGGGGAATGTGACCCTCGACTCGCCAGCTCTCGACACGCCAAAGTCAAGGGTGGATGCAGAGACCCCATCGCAACCACTTACAGCTCGTGCTGCTCAAGCGGACAAAGCGTTCAAACCGAAACGCCTCATCTCGCTCCTTCCCCGACAGCAAAAGGTGAACCTGGGAAGGCAGACGATTCCAACTACCGGTCCTTCACTGCGAGCTAAAAAGTCCACGGGGAACATCTCGGAAATCCTCACACAGCCAATCCTGTTACCATCTCGCTCAGCCATCGGTCTGCCTACTCCTGGTCCGCTGCCGTATACTCAGCAGGTGAGTGTCCCTTCCCGCTCAAGAAAGGCTGGACGAGACCCACTCGGTATCATCCACCGCTTCGACATCCCGTCTCGGCAACCCACTCGACCAGAAGAGAAAGACGCCGAGATGCCCTTCCGTTCCGGCGCAGGGGTTGGATGGAGCACTCCAGGTCTTACTCAAGGGGAGAACAAGGAGAATGACCCGGTTGGCTACTTCAACACCTTTCCTCCGACTTCGGCTTCAGAGGAACCGATCAAACAGAGAGCCGAACTCTCAGCCTTCGACTTCTCAGCGTCTCCTGCAAAGGAATCGAGACAGGCGAAGAGTAGTGATACATCCATGGAGAGTCGTCTGCCAAGCGAGGAGTGGGAATTAGAAGCGTATTTGAGGAAGTTGGAGAAAGGCGATCGGGAGAGGTTTGGAGAGGGTGATGTGGATGAGACTAGTACGTTTGGAGTTCGGGATGTCGGTGTAGGACTTTCATTTGAAAGTGGTGAGGACGGAAGTTAGGCAGCGTGACTATGAGAAGGGTGACTGGTTCATCCGTGCTATGCACGCAATTATCTTTGAAAGACCGAAGAAAAGCAAGCATTACAACCACTATTCCCAAAGTCACACGCGAGTAAATCTAGCCTCGGTCAGCGGGCCTTTCCCCGCGCTCGATGACGTCCCCTTTCCCCGCATTCACCGAAGTATCCGATCGCGAATCGCCATGAGGACCCTCGTGACGCAAGCGGTACTGCCGCTCCGCCGAGAAAGCCCATGCCCATCCACCCCCTTTCCTTTCCTTCCAACTTCAACAATCTCTCCCTGAAAGTGATACATGTCGATCACCTCTCCAACCCGAACAGCACTCCGTTCAACAAGAGTCTTATCAACCCTCCCTCGAGCTCAACTGATCAACAAGAACAAGAAACCGGTCCTACTCCTTCGAAAGATGTCTGCGACTGATAATTACGGCGTCACACCTGATAAATCGAATGCACCGAACTTCGATTTCCCGGAGAGACAACCTACTTCCCAAGAGAGGGCTATGGTGGATGATATCCTGAATTTATGTATGTCGCTCTTGGCTTTTCGTTCTACACAAGCCGTACTGCGAGCCGTTCTACACTAGCGTTCCGAGAGCCGTGTTGCAAAACCGGTCTTGTGTGGTGATCGGATCGACGACGGAGAGAGGTGGTGTGATGTTAACCGCCCGCTGACCTTGAGTAGATCAGCTTAACCCTATCCAAGCTGCCTACGCTCATTACTCCCCCGAGGCGACGTTCCATGACCCGATCGGTCTCGCACATGGTCTCGAGGCGGTGGTACGTGCCTTCGACTCAGCTGGCTCTTGATTCTATACTTATCAGGCCCTTGTCTCTTTGCAGAAAGCCCAATTCAACGGTACGTCCTTATCAACCCCGATTCCCCAACGACTCTCGCTAATCGTTGGTCGTCTGCAGGGATGCCGAGAATCTTCTCCTCGTCCGTCACCAAGGGCGTCAAATTCCTTGACAACCCGGCTGTTGTGAGTCTCTCTCTTTCTCTCTTCCATTTGAGCACAAGAAAGAATGTTATCTGCAACCGGATGCTCATGTTGTGTTTTACTTAGAAACCACCTTCGGTGCAAATCTCCCTTTCTCAGCTTTACACCGCCAAAGTAACCGGCGTGGAGAAGCTCATCAACTCGTTGGTCACTTTCCACGTCGACCCGTCTTCCAACCTCATCTTCACGTAAGTCCCAAACCCCACTCTAAAGTATCCAGTCACACCGTAGTGGATATCAAGTTGCATAGAGAGCTGATTGAATGGTTTTCGTAGGCACGACGAGGAATGGGATGCCAAGCCAAACACCACTGGAGAGGATGGTTTCTTCGGAGCTATCAATGAGTTTAGGAAGAAGGCGACGGCTTCGATGGTCAATGCTGGTGTCGACAGCACGCCCAAGGGAGCGTAGCGTAGCCGACGAGCGTAATGAAGAGTTACCTTACGTGGAGTAGAAAGCTGTAGCATAGCCATGAAATGAAGACGTTTAAGATTGCGTACCTTCTGTCGTACAGTTGGACTGACGAAGGAAATATGAAGGGCAAAAGATTCATCCACGATGTCCATGGTTGAGGATCAGGCTTGACAGAGCATTGAACACCGCATAGGGACTATTTTTCTCAAGAACGCCGCACCTAGCTTTCTGCTTTGATCCCATACAGCTCCGCCCTGATTACTTGCCTAACCAACTCGGCTTGCGCTTCTCGACAAATGCTGCCATGCCTTCGAGCGAATATCAGCGAGACTGGGAGGGACGGACGCTCAAAAAGAAAAGCTGTTGTGAAAGCTAGACGAGCGTGGATCGCTCACCCTCTTTCTGATCTTGCGTCGCAAACAACTGCTGGAACAACCTCTTCTCAAGCCTTAACCCTTGCTCAAGCGGTAACTCCAATGCTGTACACATCAGCCAACACACACACTCTCCCCAAGCTGGTAGCCACTTACATCCGTTAACAGCCTCTTTTCCAGCTTGAACAGCGATCCCACCAAACCCAGCAATAACATCCCCGACCTTCACAGCTTCCTCAACAACATCCGCTCCTTCCGCTACAACTCGACTTGCCAAACCCCATTCACCAGCTTGGACACCGGTGATTCGTCGACCGGTAAGGACCATATCCATCGCTCGAGCTTTACCGATGAGGTGGGTGAGACGTTGGGTACCACCTGAACCGGGGATGATACCGAGCGTTATCTCCGGTTGGGAGAATGTCGCTGTGGGAGTGCAGAGGAGGATGTCGCAGAGCATGGCGAGTTCGCAGCCTCCTCCGAGCTACGCGGGGGAGCGGAAGCAGACGTAGGGAGGGAGGGAAGCGATCGTACAGAATGGGCAGGAGGGAGTGCAGCGACCCAGTAGAATAGCAGAAGGGAGTGCAGCGACCGAGTAGAATGGTAAACGGGGATATAGCGACCGAGCGGGTAGGAGCGCAACATCGAGTTTCCGGGCAGACCGCGTTGGCCGAAAACCGCGGAGGTTAGGGGTAATCGATATTCAGCGTCGCAAGGAAACGACGGAGTCCAAAGTGACAGAAGAGCGGGAACCGGTGGGAGGAAGAGGTATCAACGCAAAAAGAAGAAAGATCAAGACCTGTCAGCACAGGACAAACCCCCTGCATCTCCCACTCACCGCATAACCCGCGACAGCCCCGATGATAGGTTTCCTCGTCCCCGACATCTGCGCCCAGGATCCGAGGAAATTCCTCTTGTACACTTCATGAACTACGTCGATACGTCAGCTCCGGCTACTTCGCTATATCCTCATTTGATCTTGAAGAGGCCGAGTGCTTCCACTCACACTGCTGATCCTTCATCTCCTTGATATCCGCTCCCGCTGCGAATACCTTCTTACCACCCGTCACGACGATAGCTTTAACACTATCATCTTCATCTGCTTTCGCCAATTCCGCGTTAAGCTGTGCGAACAATGGGCTCGAGAGTGCATTGAGCGCTTTCGGACGGTTCAAGGTGATGATGGCTACTTGGTTGCTAGCTGAACGAGAGGCGAGGACGTATGCTTCAGATGGTGTGGATGACATTGTGCGAGCGAAGTGGAGTGCTGTACGGTGGGAGAGGTGTGCTCGGAGGATCGAGTTGGGTTGGAGGAGCATAATCAACGTCCAGGGGTTGGAGGAGGAACGTGAAAATACCCGCTTATGAGCAGAGTCTGAGCCGGGTAAGTCCGGAAGGAGAGGTGTGAAGATCACGTGGGCTAGCGGGGGGGGGGGAAAGGAGGTATCGCCGCAATTTTCCGGATTGGCAGAGATTTCGGGAGTTGTTGCTGCTTCTTTGTGCCAGTCGACATACACTCCAGCTTTGTTCAGCAAAAGACTTTGAAAGCTTCAATCAGCGTAGTTTCTTTCCACACCGACCGAAAATCACCAAGCGACTCGCTGGAGCCCGTCTCGAATCGTCTCAATCCATCACCAGTCGCTGCGGTAGACCTTCACATCCGACTGGACGTTACATCTCTCCGACCCGTCCTTTCAGCTCACCTGCGAGTCCTCGAGTGCAAAACCGTCTAAGAATTGTTCAAGCTCAAAAACATCCCACAGAGCTCAGCTTTTGCCACTCTTTTCCATAGACTGTCCCCACCCTCTCCGCCTTTCTTTTTGCCCAGCATGCCGCGGTTTTACGAAAGCAAGTATCCAGAGGTACGTCTGGCCACCTATTTTGATAGATTCTGCTTTGTGGCTGACCGACTGCTCTTCTCAGGTGGACCAACTGGTCATGGTCCAAGTACTGTCCATCGAGGATATGGGCGCATATGTCAAATTGGTTCGTCAAACTTTCTGGATAGCTCCGTTTTCGCTCTAGGCTGATCTGACTAGCTTGAATATGACAGTATCGAGGGGATGATATTGCTGTCCGAGCTTTCAAGGAGACGTATACGGTCGGTGCAAAAGTTGATACGAGTGGGGAGGAACGAGGTGGTTGTGGTCATGAGAGTGGATCCTGACAAGGGTGAGCGTCTCTATCAACTCCAAGCGTGGCATCGATAGCGGATCTCGCTGTCAAGTCTTCCCATCTCGGTGCGATGCTGACTTACATAGGCTACATCGATCTGTCGAAACGACGAGTATCAGCAGAAGAGGTCGTCCGATGCGAAGGGACGTTCGAGAAAGGCAAAGCAGTCGATTCCATCCTCACCCAAGTCGCAAAGAAGCGCAACGTCCCTCCTGAGTCATTGTACGAGAAGATCGCCTGGCCCTTGCATAAGCAATACGGACATTCCTACGAAGCGTTCAAACTATCCATTTCGTGTGTTGCGTCCTCAAACAATACATCGCGCTTGCTCACCCTCGCAGCGAATCCGAAGCTGTCTTCTCCCCCTTATCCCTTGACCCCGACACCCTCGCTGAGCTCCGAGCTACCATCGCTCGGCGACTCACCCCCAAACCCGTCAAAGTCCGAGCCGACATTGAGGTCAAATGTTTCGCCTACGCCGGTATCGAAGCCATCCGAAAAGCGCTCCAAGCAGGCGAGGCGATGAGCACGGAAGAAGTACCCATAAAAGTCCGATTGGTCGCTCCGCCGCTCTATGTTATGAGCACGACAAGTACGGATAAAGTCGCGGCTATTGAGATGATGGATAAGGCTGTGGAAGCGATTGGAGAGAAGATCGGGGAGGAAAGAGGGGAGTTGGTCATCAAGATGAAGGTGGGTGATATCTCCGGCTGGTGTATCCTGTTGACTATAGTCGTAGCCTAAAGTCGTTTCGGAGACTGAGGATGCGGAGCTGAAGGCGTTGATGGAGCGATTTGACCAGGCGAATATGGATGTTGCAGGAGACGATGATTCGGACGAGGCGGAGGAATAGACTGCACATATAGCTCATGCATGATGACGTCGCGATGTTGCATCTGTTTCGCATCTCCTGAGATACCACCGATCCGCCCGATCCGAGACAGTTCCCAGACCGATGGAAAAGCGAGTGGAAAAAGTAACCCATACAGCCCACGAACGTCCGGTAAATCAGTAATACATATGTTACGACTCACGTGCCTTTGATGCGGATTCTAGGGTTTCTAGCTCACCTGGTAGAGTGCTCGCTTAGCATCGCTAAGCCTGCGAGTGGTACGGCGTTCGAGTCGCCGGAGATCCAGTTTTTGGCTCCTGCTTTCAGGATCATGAACGGAACCGGTGTCAACCGCTTGGATAACCGGAGTGAGCAACTCAGCAATAACAGTTGTGGGACAGCTATTATTCATCAATAACAGTTGTGGGACAGCTATTATCCATCAAAGAGTCTACAACGTCCCAGACTGGGTGAAATCTTCCCATGAGACCGTGTACAAAGGTTCCAACAACTATAGAGTGGGAGATATTCCGATTGGTTACCAGACAGGCTCTAAATACTCGGAGACGATTTGGAACCCATACCTACGACATACAAGGTGTCGAGATTCCCAACGAGCAAAAGGGCTTGGGCAGCATTAGTCATAGGTCGGGACCTGCGACACGTTTAGAAATCTCGCTGGCCTTGGTGAATAATCGTGGAGAGATGCAGCGGTGTCACCACAACCCAAGGACATATGTATGTACTTTCGTGGATTTTTCTTCATTGCCTGAGCACTTGTAGGATGAAGGCTGAATGTGTGATAGACAGCTCACTCGACAACGATACGCTGGAGCTTCGTGCCATTACTTCTTGCGAAATTCGTCGAACCAAGAGTGCTTCGCTGGCCAAATTTGGACGTGGTGAGTATCACAGCACGCCACAGAACGGACAAAGGCGGGGACATCCCCCGCTTGGGCTGACACATGCAGTATGTCAATGTACGACCAGCTCTCAATTCCTCGGTCCAGCAGATTCAATCCGGCTACAGTCACAGACCACCGGACGATGCTCCTGAATGACTCCAAGCTTCACCTTCGCCTTGACCGATGAAGTCAAGACTCGGCTAGCGCTCTCGGTCAACATGGATCGCTTCAGCTCCGACAATAGTCATCGCCTGGTGCGATCCCATCGAGATGCATCGGGACCGCTTCTGCTCAGACGTGGATCATCGCTTAGTGCGATCCCGGTGTGTCTTTCCTGCCTTCAAACCGCCTCTTGCGTTGACCTTTCGATCTACAGCGGGAGAACGGCTCTCATCGACGTGACGATTCAGCTTTGACTGTGCCATCGCTTAGTGCAGCCACAGTCAACGGCCGCATGCTTGCTTTGGCATCAAAATCGCATTCGCAGCCTAGTGCATCTCGGCGGGTTCGCAGTGGCGCTTCAGCGCAGACTTGCGTCATTTCTTAGTGCGTCACCCGGGGGAGTCCTCGAACTTCGTGTTCACGGCGCGGCAGGACTCATCGCGGTGGTCAGGCGAGGACGCTTGCCGGATATCGCCTCGAGTTCGCAGCTTTGCGCTTTCGAAGTTTCGGCTTTACCCGCTCGAAGACCCCGATGAACGGTGCATGATGTGTTTTGATCTTCCGTCCATTCGGGAACAGACGCTTCGAGACTGTCCGTATGCGCCAAGCGATGTCGCGGATCGCCATGTCCGGCTGGCCGGAAGTCGGCGAATACGGCGCAGAGTAGGTCGTCACCTCCGATCAGCCCATCACGGGACGGCATTGCGGGGGACTATCGCCAAGACCGACAAGAGGGCTTCCACAAAGAAGACATGCCTGCCTCACGTGATCGCCCCCTCCTGTTTCCCGCTTTCAATTCTTGTCGGCCATGAAGACCGTATCCGCGGCTGTGGTCGCATCCGGAATAAAGGGTGAACCGGGGCTGATAGGCGAGAACTGCCGCTTGGTACCTCTGACGTGAAGCAGACCTAGTCGTGATCAAATCAGTTGTCAAGAAACCGTCTATCAGCCACCAGGACTCACGTTCCTTGGCACAGTTACGAGGTCTCAAAAGGGTGATACTTTCGTTTCAAAGCGCCATCCCAGTTCCAAGAACCGGCTCGGGCGATCTTCTCGAACTCCAGTGAAAGTGCGAGTTGTCCTGGCTTGTTGTTTGGTCGTAACCGCCCTAGGGATAAGTCGAGGACATCTGGCCAGCTCGCCGTCGTCGTCGAAACGAGAGGGATTCTAGCGATGACGTACCCACCATCCGCTTCGCTGCGTTGGACCTCGAAGCAGACGAGTTTAGGATCATTCTTCGACAAAGGTAAACTCCCATTCCAGCTCTCAGCTTTCTCGCGTTGAAGTCATGCCCATCGGTTCAGCGTTTCGGTACGCTGTATTGGATCGGCCCAATACTGGGTGAGACCTCGGATGATCTTCTTGTTCTTCGCCTTCGTCATGGCAGCCTTCTCCTCGGGAGTATGACTGTTCCATCATCGGTCATATGCAATACGAAGGCGCGTCCGCTGGTACTCGGCATATGACTCTGGCCAAGCGGCTCGTGTTGCTGCTGCCTTCTTTCCACCCCCGATCCCCTCGGAACCACTTTCGAGGCCAAGCGCCCGAGCTACAGTTGTGTCGCTCGATGGGGACACCATCTCGTAACAAAGCGGCCCAGTTCATGATAACGTCAAGAGCGACACCTTTGCCGACAGTGACAAATCAAGCTTAGTTCGACCGAGCACCTAGCGGTAGATCTCACAATGCATCGCTTCCCTCTTCGTCTAACTTTCCGATGCATCGTCTTGTCGCTTCCCCTTCGGAGCATTCCTCCCCCGGAAAGCTGCTGCGATGTTGTCTTCCGCCATCTTTTGTAGCTCCGGCCAATGTTTAGGATGGAACAAGTCTTCGATAAAATCGATAACAGCTCGCTCGGTCCCCCTCTCCCTCGCATCTCGGAAAGCGCCGCCGACATATGCCTCAAAGAAATCAGCCGTGATCTTCTGCTGAGGAGATCCATCGCGGTCAATGAAGCTAGAATCGGCGAGAACGACAGTATCGAGACGATAGGCCAGTGCAACGTAGGATAGAGTATCGTTGCAAAGGAGGACACGCCGTGCATTCTATGGATCATCATAAACAGTTCGCATGCCAACAAGGACGAGACGGACCGATATGACGCCAGACAACGCACCGGTCAGGTTGCGGATGATCGCTTGGGTACAGTAGCAGTACAGCAATGCATCTCCTTCTGTCTCGTACGCGTCGAGGCATTCCGGCTCGGTTGGCTCCTTCCAACCGCTCAGTCCATGATCCGACTTGTGACGAGTTGCTCGCCGAAGGTGGGTAGGGTTGACGATTTCCGGTAGCGTCGGAAGTGATAGTTCCAAGATGGATGAAGCCGGAAGACGCCATAGCGGGAGATCGCTGGGAGAGGGTAAGGATGCCGTGTAAAAGGCACAGTCTGCAAAGCTGGCATGAAGACCATCACGGGGAGACAGATAGGGGGACAGTGTGCAGAAGGGCCAGTCGGAGCAAAACTGGGTACCGAAGTAGAACCAAGCTAGTCTGAAAATGGTATTTAGAGGGAAAGGGGAGTAGGGAGGGGGCAAAGGGACGAGGGGAGGGGAACGGGGGTAGCATTCAAATCAACGACTTCTGAAGCTGATTGCAATACTTTGACTAGTCTATTGTTCTAGATGATTACGACAACGCTTCGAAACGTGATACATCCTGCGAAGCGATGACAGCGTCCCGACCGCCGCTTACTCCATCCCCAATGCATCCTGCAATCCAGCAACCTCCATGACCCCACCAACAAGGTGCAAGCTCCCAGCGACGAGCACTTGCTTCTTCCCAAGTCCGCGAACGATGTCAACAGCATGCTCGATGGAAGGTACGGCGTGGACTCGTTCGGGTGGGAAGGATGGATTGAGCTTGAGCCATGCTTCGCGAAGAGCTCTTTGGGTGGCTAGTTGAGAGAGATCATTTGGGTCGATCGCATTGGATGTCAAATCTAAGGCGATAGGTCAGCATGATGAAGCGGACATCTAGAAGTCATCGCTTGTGGTGGGTAAGAGGTTAACGGGGGGTAAGAGGAGTGAGAGTGTCGCTTACCTCCCTTGTATTGGCCATCGACATAAGTCACGTTCGTACAGAAGATCACCGAGTCGAACGTCTTCCCCAACTCGGCGGGAGTCGTCCCAGCGGTCCATGCCCCTGCTTCGAGTAATACTCCGAGTAGCGATACTGCCGCCCGCCCGCCAGAACAGTTGAGCACCAGCACGTCCGGCTTACCCTCATCCCATGCCCATTCACCGCTTGATCTCAGTGACTCGGTAGTATGTGCGCCATCGAGTAACCATGTCGTCTTTCCCTGCTCAACCCGTTGACATCGTCCAGGCCATCTCGTATCTCTTAGCGGCTGAATGAACGATTCTGGCAGTACTTCCCCGAACTCCTTCCCTCGAGTCTCGAGGAACGATTTCGCCAGCGCCACAGCCAAAGAAGCGTTGGTCCGTTGATGCTTCCCCTTCAAGCCCAGTGGGACATCCGGTATAGTCGGCACAACCTCATACTTCGCTCCAACCTCCTTCGCGTATCGCTCCAACACCTCTCCTGCCTGTTCCTGCTTTACGCTCAAAGCTGGGATCCCTTTCTTGTAGATACCAGCTTTGTTCCGTGCGATCTCCTCGATCGTATTGCCAAGAACCGCCGTGTGATCGAGACCTAAGGCGGAGACTCCAGTGGTGATGGGATGAGGGACGATATTGGTAGAGTCGTATGTCCCGCCTATACCTACTTCGAGGATCGTCGCTGTAACGCCTAGGGAGAGGAAAGTGTGGAATGCGAGTAAGGTTAGGAGTCGAAAGTATATCGGGAAGACGGGTGTACGAGGTGTGAGAGTCTGTTCCAAAACTCAGCGAGTGTCGTGTGACGCAATGGAGGAAGCGCACCGCACACGCACCTTTTGATCCGCTTCCAACCTCTCCCAAACCTCAAAGAAATACCTCGCGAACACTTCCTCCTCCAAAGGTCTCCCATCGATCCTGATCCTCTCCCTAACCGCACGAAGGTGAGGGGAAGTATACAACCCGATCCTTCCATCCAACTGTGACCTCAAAATCCGTTCGGTGAATGCAGAGGTGGAACCTTTCCCTTTTGTCCCCGTAACATGGACGACGTTGAGCTTGTCCAAGTCCCCGCGTTGGTAACCGATCCGTCGGAGGTAGTCGATCATCTCAGGGATGGCGAACTCGTTGAGCCGACCACCGGATTTACGGATGGCCTCGATTCTGGAGGTGTGTGAGTGAATCGGGGTTAAAATGGGAAAAGGGGGTTAGAACTCACGTCGCTGCATTGCTTTGACATGTATTGAGAAGCACTATCGCGTCCGCATAGGTCTTGGTACGGGTCATCCTGGTGACGGACGACCACATACGTAGATTGTCTGATCAAGACATCGGGTCGGACGTGAAATCTAATATGACGGTAATCGCAGGGACGAACTCAGCCTTTACGAGTACTCGAGTACGAGTACGAGTACTTCGAGTAACGTTACTTCTGGGACACCCCCCTTTATGGGACAGCTCCACTTTCCTTTCTCCTCGTTACCTTTCTCCCTGTACTCCCATCAAATTGATTGTTCTCATCACGCAACAACCTGAGACCCCTCTCGAGCTAGCAATAACTAGCTACACATCTCAGCTACACATCCCTTTCGAAGACCAGTCGTCTATACGCCAAATCGCCGAAGATTTTGATGTTTCAAGAACCAC